>ERZ779865.166-NODE-166-length-61878-cov-7.011695_pt1 | contig 61878 bp, 53 predicted proteins | sample MGYA00433088_ERZ779865 | MGnify/ENA primary metagenome ERZ779865 (study PRJEB29588, sample SAMEA2151703) | human gut metagenome | biome: human gut; feature: human-associated habitat; material: faeces | place: Denmark | collected 2008/2010 ... | reverse complement strand
CAGCCCGACCCTATGGCGACGCGGTGATCGCGGCCTTTATCATCGTCAACCGGCTGGTACACATGTGCCAGCAGATCTACTTCGGCCTGGGCGAGGGCTACCAGACGGTATGCAGCTATAACTATGGCGCGAAGCAGTATCACCGGGTGCGCCAGGGCTTCTGGTATTGTATTAAGGTAGGAGCGGCACTGCTTGTGATGATTGCCGTTGCCTTCCTGTTCCCGGAGGAGCTCATCGGCCTGTTCCGGAAGGACGACCCGGAGGTCATCTACTACGGCTCCCGAATCTTACGGGCCAGTATGGCCACCCTGTCCCTGCTTCCCGTGTGCGCCACGGGCTTTGTGATGCTCCAGGGCATCGGAAGAAACCGGGATGCGGCCATCGTGGGCGGCCGCCAAGGGCTGTTCCTGCTGCCGCTGATTCTGATTCTGCCCAGGCTCTTCGGGGTGAACGGGCTCATCGCCGTCCAGCCCTGCTCGGATGTTCTGTCCACTCTGCTGGGGGTCTGGATTCTTAGGCCTAATCTGCGCAGACTGAAAGCCCTGGAGGAAAACCACCAGGGAATCAAATAAGGAGTGCTTATGTCGAAGAAAAAGAAAAATTCCCAGCCGGTTCAGGAATCGGATTCCTGCAAGGGGCTGAAGCGGAAGGTGGTCACGGCGATCCGGTGGGCTGCCTGGATTCTGGTGCTGTGTCTGCTTCTGACCCAGCTGACCGGAAATGCTCCGGGAGACCTTGCCACCCTGGGTCAGTTCGTCATTGCGGGACTGCTCTATGCCATTTCCGTGGTTCTGGAACAGAAGTATAAATGGTAAGAAAGTCCCCGGCTCCGGCACGGACGGAAGAGAACTTTGCGTAGCCGTAAAAACGGGTTCTCCGTTGCATTTTCGCTGGGAGTGTGGTAGGATAAAAATACCAAATTCCGGAAGGGGTGCTTTTATGACCTGCGACTGCTGCGGCGGGAAGAAAAAACTGTTCGAAATATTCTATTCGGAGAAGGAAGGTGCGCAGAAAATCCGTTTCTGCCCAGACTGCTGGTGTGTGGTGGAGCGGCTGAAATCCGACCAGGCCAGCGGGGAAAGGGAACTGTACGGAATCCATCAGCTTCAGCTCCGGAAGCGGGCGAAAAACCCTTCCCCGGCATTTCTCGCCTGGAAGAATGCCAACTATCCCGATTAAGAAATTCCGTGAGGCCACGAGGCGGCAAGCCCTCGTGGCCTCATGCTGTATCCGGCGGTTTTCCATTTGCCTTTTCAGGAAATCGGACGAGCAACGGCGAATACAGTAGCCATGGAGGTGACGCGTATGCTATCGGCTGTGTGGCTGATGCTCAGCACCCTGCTGTATTCTCTGGAGCTGAGCACCGGCAGCTTTCCGAAGCCCCTTTCCGAGGCGGAGGAGCAGCACTATCTGGCCCTGGCCCAACAGGGAGACCTGGAGGCCAGAAATGTCCTCATCGAGCGGAATCTGCGCCTTGTGGCGCACATTATGAAGAAATACTACGCCCAGACGGCTCAGCAGGAGGACTTGATTTCCATCGGCACCATCGGGCTCATCAAGGGAATCACCACCTTTGACCCGGCCAAGGGCGTTCGCCTGGCTACCTATGCTGCCAGATGCGTAGAAAATGCAACCCTATCGCCAAGGACTTTAAGAAACAGGAACAGGTGACAATTCAAAAGAAGCGCAAAGATTGGAATGTTATGTCGCAAATTTCGGAAGACATGTATGTTTACTGTAATTCTAAGGAAGGGTGCCTCCGGTATGTGCTGCTCTACGTCCATCACTTCAGACTGTACACGCCACATAAGATTTTGGAGGCTACGATGATGAATCAAACCTACCACAGCTATGGGGAGATCACAGCGATTCCGGACAGGCTGCGGTGGTGCAGACATCATCTTGGGCTGATGCAAAGAGAGGTGGCAGCGATTGCTGGCCTGAATAGGAGCGTGTACAATAATATTGAGTGTGGGACGACTCAGCATATTCCATTGGAGGCTGCCAGAAGGTTGGCAGAATACTATGGTGTGTCGGCTGATGATTTTCTTGATGAGTATACCCGATTCCACTTGGATGGCCAGGTCCAGCGTATTTCTGCCTATCGTAGCCGACTGAAGATGAAAAAGAAGCCCTTTTGTAAATACACAGGCATTCCATTGACCAGCTTGCGGGAATGGGAAAAGGGAAATAAGACCGTCAGCTATAAATGCTGGGAGAAATATTTCAAAGGAAGGGCATGATAGCAAGCGGACACTACAACAATGTTCAGAAATTATACTTGAAATTATAATAATTTTGGGTATAATAGTTGTTAGGAAGTGAGGTGGATTTTATGAGACGCTTTGTTGACAGAGAGCAGGAGATGGCTACTCTGCAAAGTGAATATGAGAGAGACGGCAGTGCGCTAGTGGTGCTATATGGGCGGCGGAGAGTGGGGAAAACCACATTGATCTCTGAGTTCATTAAGAATAAGAAAGCTCTGTTTTTTCTTGCCAGCGAGGAATCGGAATCTCAAAACCGGCTGGCATTTCAGGAAAAGGCAGCAGACTTCTTGAACAGTGACCTTTTGAAAAATGTGGAAGTCAAGAGCTGGGATGTGCTTTTCAGAGCCATTATGGATACCCACTTTGACAGCAAGCCCGTGATCGTCCTGGATGAGTTTCAATATTTGGGAAAGTCGAATCCTGCGTTTCCATCTGTTTTTCAGAGGATATGGGAAGAAATTCTAAAAGACAGACAGGTGATGGTCATTCTCTGCGGCTCTCTGATTTCCATGATGCAGTCTCAGACCTTGGCCTATGACAGCCCCCTTTACGGCAGAAGAACAGCGCAGATTCGGCTGAAGCAGATCCCCTTTGCATATTATCATCAGTTCTTTCCGGATAAAAGCCGCAAAGAGTTGATTGAAATGTATGCGGTCACAGGTGGCGTACCCAAATACATTGAGTTGTTTTCTCAGAGCAAGGACATTTACAGTGCCATTGAAACCTGTGTTTTGAATCGCTCCGGCTACCTGTATGATGAGCCGTATTTCCTGCTTCAGCAGGAGGTCAGCGAGGTAGGCAGCTATTTTTCAATGCCTGCCTACCTTTTTCTACGAAACAAACTTTATTTTTTCATTCCTTCCCTTTTGAAAGCATCGGCCACTTCTTTTCGCAGCCCCCGCCACGAAGGCATCGGCTTCAGTTCACGACGGATGGGCGCATCGTAGATGAGGAAGAGAAGCAGCAGGAAAAGACAGGCATACAAAACCCAGCCGTACAGCTGCTTGATGCTGATCTCCATCATCTGCTCGGCAAATCCTTCGATAAAATGCCCGAAGGGGAAAGGCGACTGACTGAAGGCTACCCGATCAACAGCCGCGCCGTAGCGTGCCATGTTGTCGGCCATGTAATAAGAAAATCCCTGGGTATAAAGGGCTGCGCCCATCACGCCTCCTACTACCATGTGCAGCATGTTGAATACACTCAGTCCCTGGAAGAAATGCTGGAATGTCATGATTTCTTCGAGGCAGACCATGAAGGTGGCACTCAGAACCGCATAGGCAAATCCACGCAGAGCCGACGGCAGATAAAGGTCGGATATCGGAATCTCGGTCGTAAGCAGGAAATAATAACCGCCTAAATAACCGGCCAAGGCGATGATCCCGACAATAATCAGGCGCAGGTAGTTGTAGCGCCGGATATGCATCCACCAATAAGCAAAGGCACAGCCACAAAGGACGCCTGCCAGAACAAACCAGCTCAGCTGCACATTCACCATGGCCTCGTACTTCATAATCTCTCCGCGGAAGACATCTTCCAGCACATGTTCGGTAGCTAAAAAGGCTTCTACCAGGGTGATCAGGATGAGGATGGGGAAAAGATGACGGTACGTCCACATCTTCGGCTCGATATACGGATGACGGATCGACAGCATACGGCCGATGCAGAAGAACAGGGTGACGAAGATGGCTACCGTCAGCCGGCGGATCACCGGACTGTTCCACCAGTCATACCAGTCGCCGTAGTTGAACAAATAAGCTACTTCGAGCAGCAAGGTAGCCCAAAGCACGGCGCCCAGCCAGTCGATTCCGAAGAGCGGTAACTTCTTGATGATCCGGAAATGGCGGGTACAGCCATATAGAATCAGCAGGTCGATCAACATCAGTCCGCTGATGAACAGATGCATATAGCTCCAGTGATAATAATACATGAAGGAAGTAGACAACAGGTTGGCCAATTGCATACTGCCCAAAATAACCACATGCAGACCGGGAAAGAATACGGTAAAATCACGCTTCGGCGTCATCCATAACTGGATATTCGACATGCACTCGAATGTTCCCTGTATTTTACAGATACCTTCAACAAAGCAGACGGCCCACAACAGGGGCAGAAAGGTAATATGCGGAGCCAGCAGGTTGCAGATCAAAGCCCCCGAAGCCGCGGCAATCATCAACGTCTTGTTGGTGAAGCGGAACTTCATCCGGAACAAAATCGGGAAATAGATGGCCATACCAGCCAGATTGCAGTACAGGCACATCATCAGGTCTTCCCGCATCAATGTCGTTTCACCCATCATCTCGTTGAGCGTACCTAAATAGATACCTCCCGAAAGCTGAAAGGTGAAAGCCATGAAGAGGTAGATCCAGGGCTGTATTTTCCGGGGAACGAAGTCCCGGAACATCGGCATGGTAAACGGACCGTTTAACTGTGGTGCTCCCATGATCAGTATTTCACTTTACATTCTACATTGAATCCGGCACGCAGGCGCTTCAGTTTCTCCGGATCGTTGCCCTGCAGACTGATCCGCACCGGCACGCGCTGTTCTACCTTCACGAAGTTGCCCGTCGCATTATCCTGCGGAACCAGAGAGACAGCAGCTCCTGTGGCATCAGAAATCGATTCGACAGTTCCGGTATAAACAACACCCGGAACCGCATCGGCGGGGAGAGTCACCTGAGCGCCTTCCGTAATGTGCGGCAGCTGAGTCTCCCGATAATTGGCGATCACCCAAAGGTCACTGGCATCTACGATGTCAACCATCGTCTGCCCGGGCTGAACAAGCTGTCCTTCATGGATATCCTTCCGGCCAGTTACGCCGTCACACGTCGCTACGATGACGGTATACGAGAGGTTCAGCCGGGCCAGTTCGACGGCTGCTTTTGCCAGCTGGACGGCCGCTTCATTCTGCCCCAGACGGTGGGTCTGTTCACTCTTCACCAACGAAGTAGACTGCTTGGCGCGCGAAACCTGGTCATACCGGGCTTTGGTCGCTTCGTAAGCCGTCCTGACATTATCATACTGCTGGCGGGTAACGGCTTTTTCCCGCAGTAACTTTTCACACCGGTCCAGTTCACGTTTGGCATTCTGCATCTGTACTCGCACTTCTTCGATGCTGGCATCGTTTACCCGAAGATTATTCTGTGTCGTTGCAATACCAGCATTCATGGCCTGTTGCCCGGATAAAGCATTGGCCAGATCCGCTTCGGCCTGAGCCAGACGCAGGCGGTATTCGGCGTCTTCAATCACCACGAGGGTATCGCCTTTCCGCACCGGACGATATTCTTCGAAATAAATCTTCCGGATAAAGCCCTGAACGCGGGTATCGACCGGAGTGATGTGTTGTTTGACCTGGGCATTGTCGGTATATTCCACATTCCCTAAATGGATAAAACGGAAACAGACATAAATAAGTCCGCCTGCCAGCAGACAAATGATAACGGTATTATAAATCAGTTTCTGAACTTTTCTTGTAGCCATAATTCTTGTTGTTAGTCTTTATGTTAGTAATCGGATATTATAAGGTATGCGTTACATACTTCATCTTGTAGAAGTTATAAACCACATTGATACGGGCATTGACCAGATTCAGGTCGGCGCTGAGCTTGGTGCTGCTGGCATCAAGCATATCGGTCAGCAAAGCCAGTTCATTTTCGTACCGGTTGTTCGTTACCTGGTAGTTCTGGTCGGCCAACTCTACATTCTTCATCTGCGTACGCAAGTCGGTAAACGAAGTGAGGAAATTGACATAGGCCGCCTGTACCGCGTTTTCCACCTGTTCCTGAGCCAGACGGTGCGTCTCTTCAGCCTTACGGACATTCAGCCGGGCCTGCTTGAGCTTACGGTTATTCTTGAACAGGGAAGAAATATTGTATTTGATGCCAATCCCCACATACCAGTAATTGAAGTTATTGTCCAGCACCGGGACTTCAATGGTAATCGGTCCGTCGAGATGTTCGGCAGCGACTACAGCAATTTTAGGCAGACGCTCCGAGCGTTCCAGTTTGACTTTGGCCTCATTCATGCGAATATCCACCTGTGCCTGTTGCAAGTCCAGATTAGACTGTGCCGCCATCTTCTGCCAGTCTTCTTCAGCTAATGTCCGGATCTGTTGGTCGAGCAAGGTAGTATCCGGAATCAGAATTGTCTCTTCCGGCAGATGCAGGGTTGTTACCAGCTGGTGGTTCATGATACGGCAGGCATCTTCCACCTGCGTCCGTTGCAACTTCAGGGTTTCCCGTTGCAGTTCATAACGGGTGATGTCATTTTCCAAGGCGGTACCTTGTTCGCAGCGGGCTTTCATGTTGGCAATCACCTCTTCCGTCAGTTCCAGATTCTTCTGCAAGACCTGAATCTGATTATGCAGCTTGTATAAGTTCAGATAATAGCCGGTCAGCAGGAAACGGATTTCCTGACGGTTCTTCTGCCAGGACAGCTCGGCCATCTGTTTTCCTAACTCAGCCAACTTGATACCACTGGTGATGGCTCCACCGGCATAAACGACCTGTTCCGCCTCGAGGGCAAAGTTATTGCCGAAATGCGGCATGTCGATCGACGCAGGATGACTGAAATCGCGGTCCCATAACTTGCCGTCGCCCCAGTAACTGGCCGATAAAGAAGCATTGATATCCGGCAGCCGTTGGGCTTTAGCTACTTTCAGAGCCTCGTCGGCTACTTCTTTCCCTGTCTTATACGTTTGAATACTCTGGCTGTTTTCATCGGCCAGACGGAACAGCTCTTCGATACCCATCACTCGCTGCTGGGCACGCAGGCCATGGCTACATAGTGCCGTACAACAAAGCACTATGAGCGTCTTGAGATTGCTCATAAATAAAATGGATTAAGATGATACGATTAATTGAAAATAAAAAGATAGAAAGGAAGGACAACGACTAAATCAAAGCGGCAGCACCCCATGAATGGAAATCATGGATCTTGTTCTTATAACGGATTGAAATAGAAATAAAATTAATCATAACGCTTTGTGCCGTTCTTTATTTTCGCCGCAAAATTAGAAAAAGGATACATAACTTGTAACCCTATATAAATTCATATTTTTGTATTTTTAACAGGCGAGCGACCTTTTGCCACCTTCACGCCAAACCCAAGGAATAAAATTCCTATCTTTGCCAAAAATATTTATTTATGAAGAGGATACCTTATTGGATATTTCAAATCCATGTGGATTACTGTTACTGATGGGTAGGAAAAGCCCAAATCCATACAGATTAGGACTTTCCTGCCTATAAGAATGGTATTTTTGAGGAGGATTATAGGTTTCCTGGTTGTTTTTTATTACTTTTATTGTCAGATCAGAGTTATTTCGAATATCGGATATATTTTAATAAAGCGTTGTGCTTTATCTATGCAATCTGGGGGAATTTTCATTGCATGCAAAAACAACACAGTGGTCTTTCGCATACGTACATAGGGTACAGTTTATTTGCATACAAAGGTTTCTCAAGATCTCCATAGAAAAATAGTACACAGTCTCACGCTTTCGTTTTATAAACCACTTCTCTTTTTGGGGCTGGGGGAGAGGGGAAAATCATGACGAATACTATGGAACATAATTATTGGTTACATCGTTCATCCTATGAATATAGATTGTCTCAAGTATTATTAGCTGAAAAGAATTTATTGTCAATTGGTTTCTCTGATTTCTCTGATACAAATTATCTTAATAGATTTTTAAATTCATCCCAAGAAGAATTTGATAATGTATTTAGGGAAGTATGGGATTACTTACCTAAAAGTCGTTTCTCTTTATGGTATTTCTTGCGCGAAATGAAACAAGGAGATTATGTGCTTGTTCCCTCTCCTTATTATTTTAGCATTTATAGGATTGTTGGTGAAACCCCTTTAAGCAATGAAACATTTGATACGAATGGGCTACACGATGTTTGGAACAATCCGGTTACTTTAAAAGATGACGGCTATTTGTATGTGAAAGGAGATGGAGAATCGAAAGCAGAAGTAGTTGATTTAGGTTTCTATTGGCAAGTCGAACCCATAAGTCTGAATATACCCCGTGCAAATTATGCTGATCAAGCATTAATATCAAGGATGAAGGCTCGCCAAACAACCTTGAATATTTCTGATTTGGCTGATGACATAACAGAGGCAATTAATGCTTTTGAAAATAATATGCCCATCTGTTTGCATGATTTGATTTTACAACAAACAGCAGATGCTTGCCTTCAATTGATTCATGACAAGATTTCAGCAAATAAGTTTGAATATTTGGTAAAGTGGTATATGGAAAAGCTCGGAGCAACAGTTGAAGTCCCTGCAAAAAACAGCACATCAACAGAAGAAGGAGACGCAGATGTTATTGCCTATTTTGAACCTGTTAAATTAGTTATTCTTATTCAGGTGAAAAAGCATCAAGGCAATACCGATTCATGGGCTGTAGAACAAATATCCAATTATAAGAAAAATAAAAATATGGGAGATTATACGTCTTTGCTTTGGATTATTTCCACATGTGATGACTTTACCCAAGAGACTAAAGAAAAGGCGTTGGCAGAACAAGTTCGTTTGATAAATGGGCGGCTGTTTACCGAGATGTTATTAGAAACAGGGTTAAAAGGTTTAGATATATAATAATATGGAATATACAGATTCTTCCCCAAAATTAATTTCAGATTTAGTTATGTCAATGATATGTACAGATTATCCTTGGTATAAAACTACATCTGCTTGTCCAGAGCAATCAAATGAGATCATTTTGGAGCTTCTGAGAGATACTGCGGTATGGAAAGAGTTTCATTCTGCTTATAGTTCAAAATTAGGATATTGGAAAAGAAGAAAACTGAGAAGCCTGTATTTTCATCCTAAGCAGGATTTGGTTGTCAAACAGTCTAAAATTATTGTAGGGATTTATTCTCAGATTCGGATAAAGAGAGAATATAATAAAACCATCTATATTGACGGTGTGAAGTATTCCGATTTTGAGAATAATATGTATTCGTATGATTTTGAAGTAAATCCGAATACTTTGTTTGATAGGTCTCATTCGGATAACGTAAGGCAATTAAAAGGAGAAGCCTATAGTTGCCATACATATATAAATAATGGTTTTAATTTACCGTTATGTTCTTCCTGTGAGGGGAAAGGCTTTTTCTCATGCCCTAAGTGTGGTGGATCGGGGCTTGGTGAATTAGAAAAGGTAGGAAATTATGCAAGTGGCCAAGCTAAATTGAAACGAGTTAACTGTACTAATTGTCATGGTGCTGGTCAAATTCAATGTGATGTTTGCCATGGCTCAGGAAAAATCAATATCCGCTCAGAAAGGTATCAGGAGTTGAAATTTTATAAAGAAATTCAAACAGCTCAAATGAGTGTTCTGGCAAAGATGCCCTTTTCAAATGATTTGATGCAAATATTATATACTCCGAAAGAATATCTTTTGAACACCGCAAGTCGTAATGATACTTTTAATAAAGGACGTTTGATTCTATCAAAGAAATCAGCATTTAATTCGGTAATTGATGAGCGTAACGAAATGCTGCGTAATGCAAACGATATAGAAAGGAACGTATTAGATCTTTACTATAATGTAGCGTATGATGATAACGATGGATTTGTCGCTTATTCTAAAGAAGATTATATACAAATTCCAATGACTACGATCATATGTTATTTTCATAATGTACCTCACGTTATTTATGCGATTACTAATTATAAGAAGCAAAGAGGTACTTATATTCCTGTTACTACATTTATAACAAAAGCATTGTCATGAAGAATATATTTGGAATATGGATTATTGCTAATATTGAATATGTCGTTTTGTTTGGCGTTATAATTTTCTTAGGTCTGCAAATGATCGAGTATCCCAAAGAAGCCGGTACTTTAATTCCTCTTTGTTTAGTGGCTGCTATACCGGCTACGCCCTCCAAAAATTTAACAGAAACATGTGCGAAAGTCTTTTTCTTCTTCTGTTTAGCGATAGGTTTGTTATATACCCTATATGAATTAGGGGTAATTTCTAAATTCACTTTGATCTTTGTGATTGTCCTAGCATTGGGACTTACATTATGGAATACAATTTATACTTATCAACATATAGATCAGGTAATATCTCGAAGTATGCGTTATCGGTACACAGGTGTGAATTTAATGACTTATAAGTTCAAATTTATTATTGATCGTTTTATTGTCGTATTTACCATTCTATTATCGGCTTTTGCACTATTAGTTTTTTATATCAATATAGAAGATGTTAAAATAAAAAGTAAATCCCATGAAGTCGTGTCCATTTTGTAAAAAGAGTATAGATGATAATTCGCTTTATTGTCCGTATTGTGGAAATGATGTAACAATTGGTAATACGAACCAAAAATACAATCATTTAATAATCAAGAAACGTAATATTCCCAACGTTTATCGGAGGAATATAAGATTGTATATCTTCAATATATTTTTATATGTAGGAGCATTTTTGTTCGGATTTTTTGTCTTAGATAAATGTGGATCAGAAGATCCTAAAGATTCTGAAATAGCTCTACAAATGCCAGTTGGCGATCAAACCAATTCTACCGAGAATGAGAATCTGACTTTAAATCAAAAAGAAGATTTGAATAAGAATGAGAAAAACTTTGCAAAGGAAAATGAGACAGTTTATAAAAAGGTCGAGTTGATTTGTGTAAGTGGAATAGATAGCTTATTCGCGGAACTTTTGGACGAAACCTTTTCTTCCTATAAATTGTATTTAAAGTCTTCTGATGGCGGATTTTATTTGGATAAGATGCCTGATGTGGATTTTGAATATGTAACTCAGTATTTTGTAATTGGAGATGATGTACATTTTGTAGCTGGAAAAGATGGTTATGGAAGAGGTATGACAAATTACTATTTTGTTTTTAATGTAGAAACATGGAGTCTGAAGAAAATTGCCGAAGGTCATCGAATAAAATTTGTAGAGGGCCGAGCCGAGGTAATAGATTTTGATGGTAATAAATCTTATTATGATTTACTTTGATGCATAAAACGTCTCCGGCCTAACGGAAGCGGCGTAAAGCAAAATCCAAGAGAAGCGTAAAGAAATCTCGGCTGTTTGAGCCGCAGGCGAGTTTTCCGAGATTTCAGCTTCTCGCCGTGAATTTGTAGCCGCTGGAGTGTAAGCCTTGACCTTTTGGTTCTTTTGGGTCAAGCCAAAAGAACGGACAATGCTATAAAGAACACACGTCCCCTCTCATTGGAATAAAATTCCTATCTTTGCCAAAAATATTTATTTATGAAGAGGATACCTTATTGGATATGCTTGCTGTTGGCCATCGTCGGCCTATCGGCCTGCCAGGGGAAGAAAGAGGGAGGAACACGGATGATCTCTGTCACCATCGAGCCGCAGCGGTATTTTGTAGAAAAGATAGCCGGAGACCTGTTTCAGGTTTATTGTGTAACACCTGCCGGACAAAGCCCGGAAACATACGATCCGACACCTCAGCAAATGGTTCAGATCAGTCGGAGCCAGGCTTATTTCCGTATCGGAGAAATCGGGTTTGAACAGGCCTGGATGAAGAATCTGCAAAGTCAGAATCCGGATATGCGCGTCTTTGACCTTTCGGAAGGAATGGAACTGATCAAGAACCAGGAAGAAGAGCATGAGGGAGAGGAAGCGCATCACCACCATCACGGGTCGGTCGATCCTCATATCTGGACTTCTATTTCCGGCGCTAAGGTGATTGCCCAGAACACCTGTCAGGCTTTAATCAAACTTGACCCGGAAAACCAGGAAACTTACCAGGCCGGTTATCAGCGCCTGATCGGGGAAATAGACAGTACAGCGGTTGAAATGAAGCGGCTGTTGCAGCCGTTGGCTGGTTCGGCTTTTATCATCTATCATCCGACGCTGACCTATTTTGCCCGTGAGTTCGGATTGCAGCAGCTTTGTATCGAACTGGACGGGAAAGAGCCGTCGCCGGCACAGCTGAAGCGATTGATCGAGACCGCTGCCCAGTCGAAAGCGAAGGTCGTCTTTGTACAGCAGGAATTTGACCAGAAGAATGCCGAACTGATAGCGAAAGAGACGGGATGCCGGCTGGTAAAGATCAATCCGCTGAGTTATAACTGGCATGATGAAATGATTCGTTTGGCAACTATATTGGCAGGGAAAGATGGACAAGCTGATTGAATTGACACAGGTAACAGCCGGTTATGACCGGAAAATCGTCTTGAAGGATGTTTCACTGACGGTCTGGGATCATGATTTCTTAGGAATCATCGGACCGAACGGTGGCGGAAAGACCACGCTGCTGAAAGTCATCTTGGGTTTGCTGCCTCCGAAAGCCGGAGATATCCGTTTTTATCACCAGGGCCAACCTGCTGATGGCATCAAGATCGGCTATCTGCCCCAGATGAGCAATATCGACCGGAAATTTCCAATCTCCGTACAGGAAGTGGTGGCTTCCGGATTGGCCTCGGAAAAACCCCTGTTCCGGTCTTATACAGCGGCACAACGAGAACGGATTGAAGAGGTCATCGTACAGATGGGACTGAAAGACGTGCAGAAGCATTCGATAGCCGAGCTTTCCGGCGGACAGTTACAGCGTGTCCTGCTCGGGCGTTCCATCGTATCGCGTCCGCAGGTTCTGATCTTAGATGAGCCGAATTCGTATGTAGACAAACGGTTTGAATCGAAATTCTATCCACTGCTCGAAGAAATCAACCGCGAGAGTGCCATTGTCCTGGTATCGCACGATATCGGCACGGTGCTTTCCATGGTGAAGAATATCGCCTGTGTGAATGAATCTCTGCATTATCATGCAGGATCAAATATCTCATCGGAGTGGCTGGATAAACAATATGCCTGCCCGATCGAACTGATCGGCCATGGAAATCTGCCTCATCGTGTATTGAAGAATCATGAACATACAACCGATTGAACCATGTACTCATCCGTTTTAGCTTTTATCGGAATCCCGGAATTAGGTATGATAGCCGGTATTGCCGTCATTCTGTTCGGTTGCAAGGCCGTCTCCCAGAATCCGTTTATCGACCGGAAGCAGAAGTTACTCTGGATGCTGACGATTGTCGTCCTGAACTGGGTAGGTCTGCTGTGGTATTATTATGTTTTTTATATGAGGAATAACGAAGAATGAAACGAGCTGATAAGATATTGATTACGGGAGCCAGCGGTTTTATCGGAGGCTTTTTAGTGGAAGAAGCGTTGAAACGGGGCTATGAAGTCTGGGCTGGAGTCCGGGCACATAGCAGCCGGCAGCATCTGCAGGATGAACGGATCCGTTTTATCGACCTGGATTATGCACACGAACAGGCATTGGACAAGCAGCTGGAAGCCTTTGCTCAGGAACATGGAGGCTGGCGCTATGTCATCCATAATGCGGGACTGACCAAAACGACTGACAAGGCTCTTTTCTACGAAGTAAATGCCGAGAATACACGTCGCTTTATCGGCGCGCTGGCCCGTCATTGCTCACCACAGAAGTTCCTGCTGATGAGCAGTCTCAGCAGTTATGGTATTGGAGACGAGACCGGTTTCTCCCCGATTAAACTGAGTGACCCGCAGACGCCGAATACAGACTACGGAAAAAGTAAATTACTGGCCGAGAATTATCTGCGGAAGCAGACTGCTTTTCCCTATGTGATTCTGCGTCCGACAGGTGTCTATGGTCCGGGAGAGAAAGATTATTTCCTGGAAATCAAAAGCGTTCAGCAAGGGTTGGATTTGGCTGTAGGAAAAGTTCCACAACGCATTACGTTTATTTATGTGAAAGATCTGGCCCGGGTTGCTTTATCGGCTCTTGAGAAAGAAGAGATCTTGAACCGGGAATATTTTGTAGCAGATGGCGACATACATACCGATGCTTCATTTGCCCGGCTGATCCAGGAACTGCTGCAGAAAAAGCATGTCTTGCATGCCCGGGTTCCGTTACCCGTAGTGCATGCCACCTGTATTGTGTCGGAAAGAATCGGACGACTGTTCCATAAAAGCATGACACTGAACAGCGACAAATACCAGATATTAAAGCAGCGGAACTGGATTTGTGACATTACGCCATTGCAGCACGACTTGGGATTCCAGGCGGAATATCCGCTTCGGAAAGGATTGGAAGAAAGTATCCGCTGGTACAAGGAAAACGGCTGGCTATAAAAAAGCGCAAGAGATCTCACGATGTCTTGCGCCAGAACTAATAAATGATAAAAAAGTTATGTGGGAAGGTTATATATCAATGAATGCTTTTACTGATGTCATCAGATGAAATAACTTCTTCCGGTTCTGAATACATACTGGCCGGATCTGAATTATAAGCCAGCTTGTATGACTGTTCACCATCGAACGTATTCACATTAATCACCAGATCCACCGTTTTTCCTCCCGTGTCGGGCAACGATGAAAGGTCAAAGGCCACCAGTCCTTCGGCTGCATATAAAGCGCCATCCCCGTATGCCTGGTGGCGGAATTCCAATGTATAAGGATCACTGTTATCTGCCTGAGTCGGTATCAGACTGATCAGGTGTTTAATGCCTGTATTGCCGAAATTGGCAGCAAAACGGATGTTCAGGTAACCGTCTCCGATCGCCATCGCCAACATTTCTACCGGATCTGTCCCATAAACGGAATCATTTTCTGCGACCAGGTAAGGTGAGATATTTTTAGTCAGGATATTTTCTATCCAGTTTATCTTTATTCCGTGACTGAAGCCCGGAATGGAATCAGACAACATGGTATAATTGACCTGAGCTCTCGTTTTCGAGAAATTATAGCCCGGACAATTGGTAGCAAACGGCCATAGCTTTTCGCCATTATCCCGACGCAGATAGTACGTACTTCCGTCAGGTACTACCGTCATGATTTCAATCGCAAATTTATCCAATGAATAATCATCATCGTCCTGACAGGCACTGAATCCTAACAGACTCAACATCGCCGTCAGCATCAACAGAGTGTACTTCCAGAATTTCATAATTGTATTTTCCCTAAAATTTTATTTTCTATTATGAAAGATGTAGCACACAGCTGATTCGCTGCATAATCGGGTGTAAAAAAAGTTAATGATTCAGTCGCCCGACGATCAGTTCGGCTGTCCGCCGTGAAGCTCCCGGCTTTCCCAAAATCCGGATCATCTCATCATAATGCTGCAACATCTTTTCCCGATAGGTCTTGTTATGTACAATCCGTCCTAATTCTGTCGTAATGTTTTTTTCCGAGAAGCGTTCGCCGAAGAGTTCCTGCACGACTTCTTTTCCGGCAATCAGATTGACCAGCGAAATATAAGGCGTATGGAAAAAATGCTTGAAAATAAAGGTAGCGAGGCGTCCGGCCGGCACATAGTAGCAAACCACCTGCGGAACACGGAACAGGGCTGTCTCGAGCGTAGCCGTTCCGGATGTAACAAGAGCCACGTCGCTATGCTGCAAGAGCGGATAGGTCTGCTGAAACAGAATCCGTACAGATGGATCGGTATATTGCCGGTAATATTCCGGATCAATTCCTGGAGCTCCGGCGATGACCGGCTGATATTCCGGGAAACGGGCGGCCACCCGCAGCATCACCGGCAGATTATCCCGTATCTCCTGTTTACGGCTACCGGCCAACAGGGCCAAGATGGGTTTGTCGGCCAATCGGTTCATCCGGAAGAACGTAGATCTTCCGACCGATTCTCTCATCTGATAATTCGAGACGGAATCGACGGAAGGATTACCGACATAATCTACCTCGTAATTCAACCGGTGGAAAAAGGCCGGTTCGAAGGGCAGGATGGAATAGAGATGATCTACATATTTCCGGAAATCCTTGATGCGATATTGCTTCCAGGCCCATATTTTCGGTGAGATGTAGTAATGTACCGGTATATGGAGAACAGTCTTCACATACTTGGCTATCTTCAGATTAAAACCGGGATAATCAATCAGGATAACGACATCCGGCCGGTACTGACGGATGTCTTCCCGGCAGACCTGCATATTGCGGAGTATGGTACGCAGGTTCATGAGCACAGGGATGAAACCCATAAACGCCATTTCCCGGTAATGTTTGACCAAGGTTCCTCCTACCCGTTTCATCAAATCTCCGCCCAAGAAACGGAAATCAGCCTGCGGATCCGCATGCTGAATGGCACGCATCAGGTTGGATGCGTGCAAATCCCCCGAAGCTTCACCGGCTATGAGATAATATTTCATGGCAGAAACGGCATTAAAGGTTCCACGTTTGCAGCTCCTGCATAAAGGCATAGTCGGTTATGTCAATCTTGCAGGGAACGAGCGAAGCATAGCCTTCGTTCAGCAATTTATCATCATTATCGTCGTGCTGGTCGTCATTCCGGAAATAACCGGTCAGCCAGAAAACGGTTTGCCCGGAAGCATCCTCGCCCCGCTTGAATTCTTTCACCCAGCGGCCATCTGCCTGACGGCATATTCTCAGTCCTTTGACCGGGATGTCTGTCGGGACATTCAGATTCAGGTACGTCCCGTGAGGAAGTCCTTTCTCCAGGATCTTTTCAGCAGTCAGTTGACCCAGCCGGCAACATTCCGTGAAATCGGCATCAGCCCGGTGATCCAATAAGGATACACCCAAGGAAGGAACCCCGAAGATACAACCTTCGGCAGCAGCACCCATCGTACCAGAATAGTTGACGCAGATAGCCATATTTCCACCGTGGTTAATTCCCGAAACCAGCAAATCCGGCTCACGGTCCAGCACTTCATTAATCGCTAATTTGACACAATCAACCGGTGTGCCCGTACAACTGTAGACCGTTACGCCCGGTTCTTCCCATTCAACCTTGTATTTGATGGGAACCAGCGAGGTAATTGCACTCGACATGCCCGAACGGGGTCCGTCGGGAGCCATGACTACCAGTTCTCCTAAATCTTTGAGGGCTTTGATCAGTTCCCGGATTCCTTTCGCTCTGAATCCGTCATCGTTTGTGATCAGTATCAACGGTCTGTTGTTTCTTTCCATATTACGTGTCTGTTTATCGGAGAACAAAGATAGTAGTTAAAACAGAACCAGTCAAATATTATTTATCAGGTTAGAGTAATTGTATAGACATACAACACATATTTATCATAACCTTATATCTTTTAGGTTGGATCACAGAGTAATAAATTTTTCTCAGAAGAGTTTAATACCCATTTTCACCTATGGAAATATTTGATAGTTGCATAACGCTGAATTAATTTCATTAATTTAAGAAAAGTGTGACTATATGAAATGTTTCTCTTGGAATATTTATCTAATGTGATATTGGAATTGGATTTTTGTCTAATTTTGCAATACCGAATGCATTATTTAAATGGAGAAACATGCCCATCGATTCAGTCAGACGAAATTAGATTTGAATGTCAATTTCGATTTATTTTACAACAAGTATTATCAACGTTTTGTAAAATATGCTTACTATTATGTCAATGATTTGTCTACTGCAGAAGACATGACCCATGATGCTTTGCTTTATTATTGGGAAAATCGTCATAAGCTTGCAACTGATACGGATATTTTGGGCTATATTTTGCTTACAGTAAAAAATAAATGCTTGAATTATTTGAAACATTTGCAAGTTGAAGCTGATTATCATAAACATTGCACGGATTTATATGATTGGGAAATAACAACTCGCATTCAAACATTAGAAGATGATAGTTATGGAGAGATCTTCTCACATGACATTATGGATTTAATGAAGAAAGCTCTTGAAGAGCTGCCTGAACAGACTCAACGTATTTTTATATTAAACAGATTAGAAAATAAGTCTCGGCGTGAGATAGCTGTTTTGCTAAATGTTTCACAACAGAAGGTGGATTATCATATAAATAAGGCGAATGACCATCTGTTTCGCAAGCTAAAAGATTATCTACCACTACTTATTATTTTTCTTAGTTGATAAGGAGACTATCATTAGGCATGTATATCATCAATAAAAATTTGTTCTTTTCATACGTAGCGGGATTTACTGTTTAAGCCAACCTACTAATTTTACGGTGCTTAAAGAATGTAATATATTTGTGAAAGACTTTTTTTATTTGTTTCATGTTGTTCTCTTCGACGACTTAAAAGAGCGCCCTAGTTATCTTTACATTTAGCATATTATTTGTCAGCATTTCATAAATTTCTATCTTTAATCAAATAATACTATAAAGGCATTACTCTAAACGGGATATAATAATAAACTATAAATCAATAGTTTTACCATAATTTCTTCCTGTTTACTTAGAAAAAATATCAATATTATCCATAAAAAGACATTTTGTACTTGGGATTTTTTAATGTTGAGTTGCTCTATATTATAGAAGCAAATAAATGGCAATGATAATTGATAGAAACATATTAGTTCGCTACTTCTTAAAGCAAGTCTCAAAGGAAGAAAAGGAAGAAATACGCCTATGGCTTGAATGTAGTGAAGCCAACAGAAAAGAGTTTATTCGTGAACGAATTCGTTTTGATGCATCTTTATTAGTCGACATGCCAATGTCGCAAAAGAAGAAAAGATCTTTTCGTAATGTACCATTATGGTTGCTTCGAAGCTTGGAAGTGGCAGCATGCTTATTAATATTACTAAGCAGTCTTTATATATATAATTATAATACATCTGAGAGTAAATTATTACCAGATTCGTACCAACGCATCAAAGTTCCAGCAGGGAACCGGGCTAATCTGTTGCTACCAGATGGAACAAATGTTTGGTTGAATGCCAATACGACCTTATTTTATCCAGTTGCTTTTAATGGGGAAAAGCGGGAAGTTAAGTTAGATGGAGAGGCCTACTTTGAGGTTAAAAAAAGTAAAAATTCTTTTATAGTCAAGACCGACAAATGTGAAATAGAGGTATTGGGAACAACTTTTAATGTCGAAGCATATAGTGATGAAGGAGATTTCCGCACGACACTCTATGAAGGAAAAATCCAATTATATAATTCAGAAGTTACTGAAAGTATAACTTTGTCTCCAGGTCAGACAGCTGAGCTGGTAAATAATGTATTACAAGTGACACCAACAAAAGACAAAAATGCTTATCGCTGGAAAGATGGACTCATTTATATTGAAGACCAATCCTTTGAAGAAATTATGAAAATGTTTGAAAAGTTCTACGATGTCCAAATCTTAATTAATAACCCCAAAGCAAAGACGTTAGGTTATCAAGGGAAATTACGTATTAGCGATGGAATCGACCATGCATTGCATGTTTTACAGAATGATTTTCCTTTTTCTTATGAATATGATGAGAAACATAATACAATTATTATTAACTAAATAACATGATGCCTATGGAAATAGAATACTGAAAAGCACAAGAAAAGAAGCCGGTTGTCATTGTAACAATTACAGGCGCAACGATTAATCAACTATTATTAACTAAATATTTAATAACAAAAGTATGGAAAAACTTTTTGATTCTGAATCAGCCTACAAGAAAGATTCGGGAAAAAATCCAAGTAAAATTAAGGTGTTAACGACATGTCTCCTGCTAACCTGCACAAGTTTCGCATTTGCTAACAGTGTTAATTATCAAGAAGCAAAAGTGAGTTTAAATATGCAGGAAGTACCATTGAAAGATGTACTAAATGAAATTGAAGAACAGACGGATTATTTGTTTGTTTCTAATCGAGATATAAATTTAAAAGAGAGTGTAAGTGTACAGGCAAGTAATATGTCTGTTCGGGAAGTTCTAAGTGAAATACTGAAAAATAGAGGAATTACTTTTACCATAGAAGGAGTTAATATCATTTTATCAGAAACAAAGCCTCAAATATCTTCATTGAGTACTACCGTTCAGACAAAAGAAATTCTCGGTAAAATTGTTGACATAAATGGAGTACCTATCGTCGGTGCTAATGTAGTAGAAAAAGGAACGACGAATGGTGCCATTTCCGATATGGAAGGACGGTTTACCCTTAATGTTTCACCTGGTGCAACTTTAATTATCTCCTATATTGGATATCGCATGGTTGAATTAAATATTACAGCCGATCAAAATTCTTACAATGTGGTATTACATGAAGATTCTGAGGCATTAGACGAGGTTGTGGTAATTGGTTACGGCGTTGTCAAAAAATCAGATTTGACAGGTTCCGTTTCTTCTGTAAAATCTGACGAGTTGCTGGCAGTTCCTCAGTCGACGATATCGTCCGCTTTGCAAGGACGTTCAGCTGGTGTACATGTAAAACAAACTAGCGGTGCTCCTGGAGGAGATATTACAGTACGTATTCGAGGTACTAACTCCATTCTAGGAGGAAATGACCCATTGTATGTAATTGATGGATTCCCGAGTAATTCAACTAGTCCAGGCATAAACATGGAAGATATCGAAAGTATTGAGATTTTGAAGGATGCTTCCGCCATTGCGATTTATGGTTCTCGTGGTTCAAATGGGGTCATTTTGATTACGACCAAAAAAGGTAAGGCAGGCAAGACTCAAGTTGATTTTAGCACTACTGTTGGTTTTCAATCGCTGGCAAAAAAGATTGATATGATGAATGCACAGGAATATGCAACTTTCTATAATATCCGAGCCCAGAATGATGGCGCAGAACCGTTCTTCACCCAAGATGAAATTAATGCTTTTGGGAAAGGTTTTGACTGGCAAGATTTTATCTTCAAGACCGCTCCAATTAGAACACATGCTTTAACGATTAGCGGAGGAAGTGAAAAAACGCATTTTGCATTATCGGGTAACATCTTTGACCAAAACGGAATCGTTGGTGCTGGTGGTTTCAAACGATATGCAGTCATGGCCAATATAGACCATGAGATAAACGAACACTTTACGGTTAATTTTTCGTCTAATCTTTCCCGCGAACTTTTAGATAATAAGAATTCTTCTGGTGGTCGGCAAGGTGGAACATTAACAAGTGGTGCACTTGTTGATCCACCTATTTTGACCCCGTATAATGAAGATGGTTCGTATACAGTATTTGAAGGTGCATATCCATTCATTACCACTGGTGGAGCCTTAATAAATCCACTCAATATTTTGAATGAATGGAGCAATACGACAAAGAAAAATCGTGTTTTAGCCAATGCCTCACTGACCTATAAACCAATAGACGGATTATATATAAAAATCTTAGGAGGTGTGGAAAATACGGATCGACGTGATGATTCTTATACGTCATTAAATTATTATAATTCAGTTGGTAATGCCTCTGTATCAACCACTCAGGCTATCAGTCTATTGAATGAAAATACGATCAATTATGTAAAGACATTTGCTGACAAGCACAACTTTTCAGCTTTGGCTGGTTTTACGTATCAAGATTACGTGCAAACCACTTTAGGAGGAAGTGGTAGTGGTTTTTTAAGTGATGTAACTTATACTGGCAATTTAGGTAGCGCTTCGACTCCTGGTATACCTTCTTCTTCTTATCAGAAATGGGTGTTGCTTTCTACCATTGCCCGTTTAAATTATAATTTCGACCAGCGCTATCTATTTACTTTTAGTTTTCGTGCCGATGGGTCTTCACGTTATAGCTCCAATGATAAATGGGGATACTTCCCCTCAGGTGCTTTTGCTTGGCGCATAAATGAAGAGCAGTTTATGAAACCACTTACATGGCTATCTGATATGAAATTAAGAGCCAGCTACGGAATTTCAGGCAGCCAGGCAATTAATCCCTATGCTACACTGAATAGCCTGAGCGCAGGCAAAACAGTATTTGGAAATGAAAGATATACAACTTTCGCACCAGGTACAACCTTGCCAGGTAATCTGAAATGGGAAACTACTGCCCAGTTAGACTTAGGCTTAGATCTTGGTATTTTACACAATCGCTTCCATTTTACATTTGACTATTATCAGAAGATAACGCGTGATTTGCTAAATACCATTCAATTACCTTCTTCTACAGGCTACTCTTCTACTTTAGGCAATGTGGGGAAAATTCGAAATCGTGGCTTCGAATTCTCATTTAACGCGCATTTGATTGACAGTGAGTTCCAATGGATATTAGACGGTAATCTCTCATTGAATCGGAGCCAAGTTATGAAATTATACAACGGACAGGATATTTTAGGTGGTTGGATTGATTTCATGGTTGTCTCAGATAACTGTAATTTGTTGCGCGAGGGAGAGCCGATGGGAATTTTCTATGGCTATCTACAAGACGGATATGATGATAATGGTGTAGAACAGTATAAAGATTTAAATCAAGACGGAGTTATCAATCAAGATGATAAAACTAAAATAGGAGACCCGAATCCGGATTTCATCTATGGTTTGAATTCGTTTATGAGCTACAAAGGATTTGAATTATCTTTATTTCTACAGGGGTCACAAGGTAACGATATGTTAAATGCATCCAGCATCGACAATACTCTATACTACATGTATGGCTTGAACCAGCGCCGTGAAGTCCTTTACGACCACTGGACGCCAGACAACCCAGATGCAAAATACCCGAAACCAACATCCAGCCTTTCAATGCGTTTCTCAAACCGCTTTATTGAGAATGGTTCTTATCTACGTTTGAAAAACATTGAATTGGGGTATAATTTGCCGATTAAAAAATGGGATATCAATTGGGTTCAGAAAGTCAGATTATCAGTTAGTCTGCAAAATATGCTTACACTTACTAAGTATTCCGGTTGGGATCCGGATGTCAACTCACAAGGTGGAGGCATTGGACAAGGAATCGATCAAAATCCTTATCCAGTTGCGAAATCTTATACGTTTGGAATCAATGTGTCATTTTAAAAGGAAAACAAATGAAAAATATAGTATTGATAGGTTTATCGACATTTTTGTTAAGTTCGTGTAGTGGAGATATTTTAGAAGAAAAGCCTCAAGCAATTGCAGAAGAAACATTTTATAACACACCTTCTGAATTGGAATCAGGGGTTGCAGCCATTTATACTCCACTTCGAAATTGCTTTGATTACGATTATTCAATATTTTTAGAAGCAGCCTCTGATCTAATTTATACGAGTTTAGGTAGTTGGACAGCTGCTAGTCAGTATAAAGTTTTAGATGCTACAGGAATATCTCGTATCTCAAATAGCTGGTCTTCACTATACCAAGCAATTAGAAATGCAAATGTTATGATTAAAGCAATTCCTAATGCATCTTCGACTACTGAAGAAGAAAATAATCAGTACATGGGAGAAGCAAAGTTTCTTCGAGCTTTGGCTTATTTTCAATTGGTAAGAGGCTGGGGAGCTGTTCCATTAAGAACTGAAGCGAATATGTTGGAATATAGTTTGCCACGTTCATCAGAGGAGGATATCTACGCATTAATCATTTCTGATTTAGAATTTGCAGAATCTAATTTACCAGAAACAGTAGAGATTTCCGGACACCCTACAAAATGGTCAGCGAAACTGTTATTATCTGACGTTTATTTCATGTTGAACCAATATGAACAGGCCGCTAATTTGTCGTACGAAGTTATTCAATCTGGACAATACAGTCTGGTTGATGTGGAAACTTGGAATGATTTTGAAAATCTCTATGGAGCTACAGTTGTCAATACTCCAGAAGAAGTTTTTTATTTCAAATATCATGAACAGGACCCCTTTGATATGCCAAAGGCTTATCATGGTTCTGGAAACGCTGGTGAATATATTCGTGAAGCAGGTTATGATCTAGTCGTTAATTCCAAAGAACACAAACCTTACGTAGAGTGGGATGACAACGATTTACGTAAAGATTTTTGGTATTATTATGATGGGACTGGGCTTGCTACAGGATATTTACTTTTACGGAAATATAATGATCCAAGTGGTTTATATCCCAGAAATTCTTTTCCGTTATATAGGTATGCATATTGCTTATTACTTTATGCCGAAGCCAGTTGCCGGGTTGCTTCGGCTCCAACGCCAGAAGGTATGGAAGCTTTAAACAAAGTGCATCGCCGTGCGTATGGTTACCCATCGGCACAACCTTCTCCGGTTGATTTTAACCTCGCAGACTTCAACAAAGATTCGTTTATCGAACTATGTATTAAGGAAAGAGGATATGAAACAATGGGAGAATCCAAGCGTTGGTATGATCTGAAACGATTAGGCTGGGATGAGGCGGCTAAATATGTAAAGCAGAACCGAGGAATAGAAATGGAGGAACCTTGCTGGTTATTTCCGATACCAGTTTCCGAACTCAACTTTAATGATGCAATATCAGACCAGAATCCTGGATATTAACAATTTACAAGTACAAAGGATATGATAAACAGACGGGATTTTATCAAACAAATTTCAGCAGTCGGCATTGCCGGCTGCTTTCCAACAATGGCAAAAGCGGCATTTCCTATTTTACCAAAAGGAGAAGAAATAAATACCATAACTTCAAATCGGAATATCATAGGCGATCCTAAAATACGAGGGCCTTTCCCGATTTTGTCAACTCCGTTTACTGCTTCTGGAGCTGTAGATTATGATGTATTGGCCCGGGAAGCTCAATTTGTAGACCAATGCAAATGTCCAGGCATGATTTGGCCCCAATCTGGAGATAGTCTGGATTTGTTGACAATGGAAGAAAAACTCCGTGGAATGGAAGTTTTAGCTGGTGTAAAACGCAATCATTCGGCACTTTGCTTAGGTGTACAGGGAAAAGATACGGAAGAAATGTTGGTCTTTGCAAAACATGCCGAAAAATTAGCACCTGATGCAATTATTTCTCGTCCTCCTGATTCTGGTAAAACGGAAGATGACCTTAGAACATATTGGCGTGCACTTGCTAAAGAAGTAAATCGCCCCGTAATTATTCAAACTACAGGAGGAGTAACTTACAAGGGACCTGCACCATCAGTAGATTTGATGGTTGAACTTGCACGTGAATCAGCCTATTTTGGATATATAAAAGAAGAAGCGAATCCGGTTATGCCACGCATGAAAGAACTGATTGCAGCTAAGCCTGTTATACGTCGCGTTTTCAGTGCATGGGGAGGATTTGGTTGGTTACATCAATCTCACATTGGTACCGAAGGGTTAATTACTGAACGGGTGGCTTATGTAGATTTGTTGACAGATATATGGAATTTGATGGAAAATGGACATCAGCCCCAAAAATTAGCAGAAGCTTTCAGCCGAATGCTATTTATGTTGAATTTGCATGAAACTATCCCTGGAGGAACATTAAGAGGTGCTCATCTTTATGTACTAAAAAGAAGAGGTATTTTTAAGAATCTGATTTCACGAGAATATGGGCCGGAAAACAGTATTCCTAAAGAGCCTATTTTTTCAGAGCAGCAATTATCTCAGGAAGATATTGATGAGATTGAATGGAGAATGGATTTGTTGAAATTGTCAAGGATAAAATAATTTTAGAAAGAGAAACTTATGAAGATAGTAATTACGATTATTCGTATAGCCATCGGGTGGCATATCTTATATGAAGGATGTGTTAAATTGTTGTCAGGGAACTGGTCCGCAGAATCTTATTTGAATGGAACACAAGGTTCCCTTTCCGATTTTTTTCACTGGCTAGTGGCTTCACCGACACGGCTTGCAGTAATTGATTTTATGAATATCTGGGGATTAATTTTAATAGGCTTAGCGCTGTTCTTAGGTATATGCAACCGATTAGCTGCAATTGTAGGTGCATTCTTATTACTGCTATACTACCTAGCTTATCCTCCAGTGGGAATTTCCATGCTAACAGGTGATGGTAATGCCTACATTATTAATCCTTTGTTTATTGAAGCTATGGTATTGGTATTCTTTGCTATATCCAAGGAACATGGATATGGATTAAGCAATGCGTTTTATTTAGTTGTCGGAAAAGACTTTAAATGGAATAGTCTTCTGCATAAGAAGAAGATGATAATGCAAGAAAATGCACATCCTTGTCAACATATGCCACAGCAAAAATCACAACCAGAAGAAACTGTTTTAAACAAACGACGTGAAATGCTAAAAAATTTAGTTTCTTTACCTATCTTAGGTGTAGCTGGTTGGGGCGCAAGCCGAAATTGGGAATCGTATGATTTGGATGCCATGTCTGGAGCGACAATTCAGGTAAACCAATTGTCTTTAAATCAATTGAAAGGCGAACTGCCAAAAGGAAAATTAGGGAAACATGAATTAAGTCGCTTAATCATGGGGGGAAATTTGTTCGATGGAACAGCCCATGCACGTGATTTACTATACGTAAGTTCACTGTTTAAATCTTATAATACGGAAAAGAAGATATTCGAAACTCTAATGCTATGCGAGCAAGCAGGTATTAACTGTGTGGCTGTAAGTGACTGGGTTGTACATTCCAAAATGTTAAACCGATATAAGAAGCTTACCGGTAGTAAAATTAAAATCATAAATTATTATATCTTTGGAGAAGACAGTAAAAAAAATGATGAAGGTTTAAAAAAAGCGATCGATTTAGGGGTTGACATTATCCAAGTACATGGGACTATCAGTGACCGCATGGTGATGAACCATCGTCTGGATGTAATTGGTAATTTGGTTGATTTGATTCGGCAGAATGGCGTAGTTGCCGGTTTAGGTGCCCATACGATTGATGCATTAATAGAATGTGAAAAAAACGGCATTATCCCTGACTACTATAAGAAAACAATGCATCATGATCACTATTGGTCAGCACATCCAAGAGAAAACCGAATTCCTTTTGAGATGTCTTTACCCAACGAGATCCGAATGAAGAGTGACCACAATATGTGGCATGATAACTTATTTGATACATATCCAGACAAGACTGTGGAGTTTATTAATAAAACAACTGTTCCGGTCATTGGTTTTAAAGTGCTTGCAGGTGGAGCTATTCACCCAAAAGATGGATTTAAATATGCTTTTGAAAATGGAGCTGATTTTATTTGTGTAGGAATGTTTGATTTTCAAATAGTAGATGATGTTAATATTTGTATTGACACATTGAATAATTTACAAAATCGAAAACGAGCTTGGTTTTCCTGATTTCAGGTATGTAAACATTATTTTACGAGGCAAGCTTCTCCAAATAGAAAAAAGAAAAATTAGTTCCATAACTAACAGATATATTTATCGTTTTTCATGGTTACCAAAGTACTACTCGACTACTGCTTATCCAGTGGTCGAGTATTTTTTATATCCCAAGCTTCTGTTAGAAAAGAAATTGAATGCCATGCAGGCATTCACCCTCAAAAACGGTTCTTCTCCTTTTAGGATTTTAAGACTATATAGTTATAACCGTGCGAATTAATCGTAAATTTCGCTTTCGGAAGAATCGGAAAGTAGTATCTTTGCATCATGGGAAAGAATAAATTAGCGAAATTCGACGACATGGCGGGCTATCCGCATGTGTTTCAATATCCGTTCGGAGTATTGAAAGAACAGGGCTTCCCGATGAAGGGACACTGGAACGAGCAGTTTTTCAAGAATGATCATCCGATCGTGCTTGAATTAGGGTGTGGTAAAGGGGAATACACGGTCGGACTCGGACGGCTGTTCCCCGAGAAAAACTTTATCGGAGTGGATATCAAGGGAGCCCGTATGTGGAGCGGAGCCAAGGAGTCACTGGAAAGCGGCATGACGAATGTGGCCTTCCTGCGGACCAGCATCGAGCTGATTGCTCATTTCTTTGCACCTGGCGAAGTGGCTGAAATCTGGATTACCTTCCCCGATCCGCAGATGAAGAAGGTAAACAAGCGCCTCACTTCTACCCGCTTTATGAAGCTGTACCGGGAAATCTTATCGGGCGATGGATTGATCCACCTCAAGACGGACAGTAACTTTATGTTCACCTATACCTGCGAGATGGCGAAAGTGAATCATCTTCCGGTCAAGGTGCTGACAGACGACCTGTATCACAGCGGACAAGCCGACGAGATTCTCTCCATCCGGACCTATTACGAACAGCAGTGGCTGGACCGGGGCCTGAACATTAAGTACATCCAGTTTGTTTGTGAAGAACGGGAGGAATGGATAGAACCCGAAGTAGAAATCGAATACGATGCGTACCGGAGTTTTAACCGGAGCAAGCGGAGTGCCCTGGCTTCCGGGAAATAAACCCACGGGAATCGTTTTCCATATAAACGAGAATTAAGAACGAAATAAATTAAGTTTGTATGACAATATATCCACAATTAATTCTGGATGCGCTCAAGACGGTGCGTTATCCGGGAACAGGTAAAAACCTGGTTGAAATGGGAATGGTGGAAGACAACATTCGTATCGACGGTATGAATGTGACCTTTTCACTTCTTTTTGATAAGCCGAACGATCCGTTTATCCGTTCGGTAGTGAAGGCAGCCGAAACGGCTATCCTGACGTATGTAAGTCCGGATGTCAACATCAAGAATAACATTACGGTGAAGGCCCGTCAGCTGGCACGTCCTGAACCGGACAAGCTGTTGCCGGAAGTGAAGAATATTATTGCGATTTCTTCCGGTAAAGGCGGTGTGGGCAAGAGTACAGTAGCAGCCAACTTAGCAGTAGCATTGGCCGGATTAGGTTATAAAGTCGGATTGCTGGATGCGGATATCTTCGGTCCGTCACAACCCAAGATGTTCAACCTGGAAGACGCTCGCCCTTATATGGTAGAAGTAGGAGGTCGTGAACTAATTGAACCGGCCGAGAATTATGGGGTGAAGATGCTTTCCATCGGCTTCTTTGTAAACAAGGAAGATGCCGTGCTGTGGCGTGGAGCCATGGCAAGTAATGCCTTGAAGCAGTTGATTGGAGATGCCAACTGGGGCGAACTGGATTACTTCCTGATTGACCTGCCCCCGGGAACCAGTGACATTCACCTGACTATGGTACAGACCTTGGCGATCACGGGTGCCATCGTAGTCAGCACACCGCAGGAAGTGGCTCTGGCCGATGCTCGTAAGGGAATCAGCATGTTTACCGGCGAGAAAGTGAATGTTCCGGTATTGGGACTGATTGAGAACATGGCCTGGTTTACTCCGGCTGAACTTCCGGAAAACAAATATTACCTTTTCGGTAAAGATGGTGGAAAACGATTGGTAGAAGAGCTGCATATCCCGTTGTTGGGACAGATTCCTATCGTACAGAGCATTTGCGAAGGCGGCGACGAAGGAAAACCGGTAGCCTTGAATCCAGACAGTATCACCGGACGGGCTTTCCAGGATTTAGCAAAGGAAGTCGTTAAGGAAATAGATTACCGCAACGAACACTTGGCTCCTACTCAGCGGGTACATGTGACCAAGAAATAACAGGCTCATTTATATACGTAAAATCCCCTTCCAGGGAACTGCCTCTCCTAAGTTCTATATCGGACTTTTTGATAGGCAGTTCTCTGGCTAACGGGGATTCTTTTTTTGATACCTTCTGATTCATTTCTTCCGGAATTTTTTCTGCATCCATCCTCAACAAAGCCTGAGACATTCAGAAGAACCGAACACTTCCCAATTCCCTTATTTTCTATAATGCCCTTGACTTCGGCTATTTTTCTGAAAAGCCCAGAAGGAGAAACAGGCCATCGCTGTAAAAGCCAGGCTGGAAGTAACAGCGGCGCCGGGTATTCCGTAAGCCGGAATAAGGAAATAGCCGGCGATGAGGAGAACGACCAGTCCGACACACGAAGAAGCGGCACTGTACCGCACATGACCGCTGGCAATCAGGTACTGCGAGAGTATGGTATGGCATCCAAAGGCAACGATTCCAACGGATAGGCCTCGAATAACGGAAGTGATGCCCTTAAACTCCTGACTGAAGAGGTAATCGGTAAAGATCCATTCAGGAATGCAGAGAAGACACACGACGGCTGCGAACGTTCCTAAGAAAGTCAGTCGGAGCAGTCGGAGTGTGATTTGCCGCTGTTTCTGCGGTTCTTTCTCCTGGGCCACCTGACTGTTCGTCAGGAAACCGATCGAACGGCTGATATGCCAGACACTTTCTGATATACGTGTTCCTCCATCCAGCAGACCAACTCCGGCAAAACCTAAAAAGCGCCTGATGAAGAAATAATTGATACGTGTCGTGCAGACTTCAGCCAAGTTATCCACATTCCCCCATAATCCATAGACCAGCATTTCCCGCCAGTGCAAGGAGGCTCGGAAAGTCTGATACAAACAGGAACGTAAATCCCGGTACAGCCACCACAGACTGCACCCCAATGCGGAAAGGTTTGCTGCATACAGTCCGTACAGATAAGCTTCGGCATCTTTCAGTCCGAGAATGAAGTAAAGGAAAAGTAATACGGGACAAAGTAATCCGCCCTGAATCATAAAGATCAGGTTAAAAGCCCCTACCCGATCTTGTCCCAACAAAAAACGGGAATTGGCAGTAATCAACGAACCGGTAAGCGAGAGCAGATAAACATCCGCCAGGTAGCGTAACGGGAACATACCGGCCAAAGCCAGTACAGCCGTAGCCAACAGTGATCCGAAGATGGCCCACAGATAGGCCGGGATAAAGACATCCCGTAAGGAATACCGGTGCATAAAGTACACGATCGTTCCTCCGCAGAAAATACTGTTGAAGGTAGTTACCAGATTAATGGAAGCAATCAGGATACCGACCAGGCCCAATCCTTCGGCACCCAACACCTTCGCGTTAACAAAGATCAGGAGCAGATTGAGCAGTGCTACCAGATAACGGGCACCTACGGTACCTAAAATACTCTTCCACATGCCATGTCAGAATTTCAACTGATTGAGCAAGGTTACATACAGCTGAATAGCCTCACGGATTTCCATCAGCCCGATATATTCATCCGCCGTATGGGAACGGCTGGATTGCCCCGGTCCGATTTTTACCGAAGGGAAAGGCATCAAGGCCTGATCACTTAATGTAGGCGAACCGAACGGCTTCAAATCCATCATGGCCGTCCGCTGCAGGAAAGGATGATCCAAAGGCAACGATGACGAATTCAGGCGAAAACTGCGGGCTTTTACCTCACATTTAACCTGCTGGCAAATAGCTTCGTACAGCCTTTCATTGGTGTAAAACTCATTGGTACGCACATCCACCACAAAGGTACACTTATCGGGTACTACATTGTGCTGTGTACCGGCATTGATCATCGTCACACTCATCTTGACCGGTCCCAAGAAATCACTCTGTTCGGGGAATACGTATGAACGAAACCATTCGATATCCGGCAGGGCTTCATAAATGGCATTAACCCCTTCATTACGGGCAGCATGTCCGGCTTTCCCAACGGCTGTACAATCCAGTACCATCAGTCCTTTTTCGGCTACTGCCGACTGCATCCCGGTCGGTTCGCCAACGATGGCAAAATCAACAGGCGGCAAATACGGCAATACGGATTCGATACCTCCCTTTCCGGAGACTTCTTCCTCACAGGAAGCCAGGAAAATCAAGTTATAAGGCTGTTCCTGGCGGGAAAGCAACGTAAATGCCCCATACAAAGAGACAACGCTGGCCCCCGCATCATTACTGCCTAAACCATATAGCCGGTCCTCCTCATCCACTTCCGGAGTAAACGGATCACGGGTCCAGGCACTGACGGGCTTTACCGTATCAATATGTGAATTCAGCAATAACGTCGGCTTGGACGGATCAACCAGATTCCCGGCTATCATCCAAAGATTATTTCCCCGGCGAAAGACTTTCTGTCCTGCCTGTTTCCATTTATTTTCGAGGAAGTCGGCAACCTCTTTCTCTTCCCGACTAAACGAAGGTATGGCTATCATGCCTTTCAGTATATCGACCGCTTCGTAATACATAGTTCCAATCATTAATTCAGCCACGAAATTAGTTATTCCGAAGGAGAAATACAAATTACATTTTCGCCTTCCCCGTTTTTGTCTGCACTGTCTGTTTTACTTCATTAACTTGTTCTATAAGTTGTTCTTTGGAAGGTAAATAAAGTTGATACTGACTAGTAAGAATATTCTTATTATCTGCCGGCAAAGACATTTTTACCATGGTATCATTTTTAGCCGTACAAAGGAGAATCCCGATTGTAGGGCTTTCTTCTGCTAATTTCACACATCTATCATAATAATTTACATACATCTGTAACTGTCCTAAATCCTGATGTGTCAGTTTATGTGTTTTTATCTCGATTCTACTGGTCCACAGATTATGGACAGCCTCAAGTTCGTAATATTCTCGCTTATCTTTATCTGAGATGGAGATTAGAAGCTTATATTGAGACCAGTTCAATTGCGTCCGCAGTGCAGACGCAATTGGATACAGTCGGTAAAATTGCCGTGCCCGTTCCAACTGCCTTTTTGAAAAACCACTCCCATATTCCGGTTCTAATGCCTTTGCTAAATTCGCAAGTAAATAAGTTCCATAATCGGCCCGTTCTTTGCCTTGTTGTTCTTCTTCAAATATACGCTTACCTATGTTCCAATACATTTTCACGCGACAGAGATCCACGCTTTTAATGGCATTAGTTCGGCCAGTCTCAATGATAATACGGATATCCTGAATAAAAGAAGTCTGATAGCTTTTCATATTTTTCATAATCACCTCACAGTTAAAGTTTGATATAAAATGTATATTCTCTGCCACGAAATTAGTTATTCAGAAGGAGAAATACAAACGGTTAGGGATTTTACCTGACTGCCGACAATGGGAGAGAAATATTTTCTTCCAATCCAATCAGAGCATTAATGAGATACAGGCGGTTATACTGGTTTAAATCAGATGTGCGGATAGACCTTTTCTTCACGATTCCTTCAGCCAGTAAACGCTGCCTACGGGTTCCATTTAACAGACAGGTATGAGGGACAAACAGCCCTTCCGAATTTTCCAGAACCACATTGCTGTATGAGGTATCGGTGATAAACCCATCTTTTGTTATGAGAATATCATCACAGATTCCTTTTTGCCGGGTTAAACGCATCAAAGCCGAACGGTCTTCATATTTGAAGGTATAATCCAACGCACCGCCATCAACCAGTTTGAGGGAACGGATCATCCGGGGTTGATAAGGAGAATAGGTGATTTCCCGAATCTGAGTATCATAAACTATCCGGCATTTAAAGACTCCTGAGCTGGCCTCTTCCGGTACTTTCCAAGAAAGAAGAGACAAATCCAGCGGATATTGCCAATGGGTAGCCGTCTGACGCATCCGTTGCAGATGCCATTCCAGCGAACAAAACGTACCGTTGGATACACGGATCGATTCTATAAAACGAGGAGAATTCATCAACATGGTAAATAGACTTTTTGTAAGACTTCCTGATATTCGGCAGAACAATCACTATTGACAGTGATTCCTCCACCACTTCGGAAACGTAACCGGTTTCCCTGTTGTTCAATAAACCGGATCATCACGGCCGACCGGAAATTCTTCCCGTCAAAATAGCCGAAAATACCCGTATAGAAACCCCGGCCTTCCTTTTCTGCTTCCCGGATAATACGTACCGTTGCCGCTTTAGGAGCGCCTGATATAGAACCGGCAGGAAGCATATCGAAAATAAGATCGCCCAAACGGGATAAATAATCTTCCGGCAGATTCCCTGTAACCTGACTGGAAACCTGCAAAATTTCTCCCCGGTTCGTTACCAGTCGGTCTATGTAACGAAAGCGTTCTACCCGGACATCGGTAGCCACCCGGTTCAAATCATTCCGGATCAGGTCCACAATTGTATGATGTTCGGCACTTTCCTTATAATCGTTCAGAATGATATAATCGGCATTGGGTATATCTGCTCGAATAGTTCCTTTCATCGGAAAAGAAGAAATCTTTCCATCTGAAAGAATAACGAAAGTTTCCGGAGAGAAACAGACAAACCGGTCCGGTACCAATAACTTATACCGTGCCCGACTTCGGATAAAGATTTCTTCGAGCGTAAAATCCGTATCCAAATCGGTCGCTACCGTCAGATTCAGCAGAAAAGAATCACCCCGCAGCAATCCCTGACGGGCTATCCGGAATTTGGCTGCATAACATTCCTCATCCATAGGCAAAGACCTGAAATAACTACCTCGCTTTTCCGTTGTAAAAGACGGCTGATTCGTTATTCCTTCCATATTCCACCAGACTTCTTTTTGTTCCAACGGATAAGGCAACACAAAGCCCTCCGTCAATTCATAATTCACAGCACACAGGAACGGAATTCCTTTCGCTCCGTAATCATTCATCCTTTGCCGGGTCTTCTCGGCAGATAACCACTCCATCTTTCTTCCACTTTCTTTTGATTCAAGAACAAAGCTACGGAAATAAATGAATTTATGCGTATGTTTGTAGCCGTTTCTAATGATATTTTCCATGAAGAGAGTGCTTGTTGTCGATAATTACGACTCATTTGTCTATAACCTGGTACAGATACTGCGTGAAGACCCCCTGTGTTCTTTTGAGGTAGTAACCAACGATCGGATTCCCTTTAACCGACTGGATGAATTTGACTGCCTGCTGCTTTCACCTGGACCGGGGATTCCAGAAGAAGCCGGTGATTTACTTGCTTTAATCGACCATTGCCATCGAAGTCATGCGATATTAGGAGTTTGTCTGGGGCATCAGGCTATCGGTCAATACTTTGGTGCTCAATTGAAGCAGATGTCTTCTCCCAAACACGGACATCCATCAACACTTCAGATACTGGATCATCAAGATCGTTTATACAAACAGGTAAATGAGCCTATACAAGTCGGACGTTATCACTCCTGGCTACTATCACCTACTTCGTTCCCTGACTGTCTACACATTACCGCTACGGATGAAGAAGGGCATATCATGTCTTTCTCCCACAAGCAGTACCCGATCTATGGCCTACAGTTCCATCCCGAATCCATCATGACACCACAAGGCAGCATGATGATCCGTAATTTTCTTCATGACTAAAAGAAAGAGAATCGTTTTCGATCCCAACGAGAAACAAAAAGGGAACTCGTTTACTATAGCTTGATGAAAAAAGCTATATTTGCGAAACAGTAATCTATTAAATCCAAAAGCAATGAGTCATCTTTATCCGGTAGGTATACAGAGTTTTGAGAAAATACGAAAAGAAGGTTATTGCTATATTGACAAGACGGCTTTTATTCATAGTCTTGTGAAATCAGGTCAATATTACTTTCTCAGTCGTCCACGGCGTTTCGGGAAGAGTCTGCTTATTTCTACTCTCGAAGCCTATTTCTTGGGAAAGAAAGAACTCTTCAATGACTTGGCTTTGGATGAGCTGGAAAAAGAGTGGATTACCTATCCCGTACTGCACCTGGATTTAAACACCCAAAAGTATAATACACCGGAAGCACTGACGAATGTATTGGAAGAAAACCTGAAGAACTGGGAAGATCTTTATGGGGCATCCGACCGTGAAATAGGTGTTGCCCGACGTTTTAACGGGGTGATCCGGAGAGCTGCAGAGAAAACCGGACGAAATGTCGTGATCCTAGTCGATGAATACGACAAACCCATGCTCCAGGCGATCGGTAATGAAGAGTTACTTAGCGAATATCGCAGTACTCTAAAGGCTTTTTATGGTGTATTGAAAAGCTGTGATCCGTATATTCGTTTTGCTTTGCTGACTGGTGTTACCAAATTCAGTAAAGTAAGCGTGTTCAGCGATCTGAATAATCTGATGGATATCTCGATAGATAACCGTTTTGCAAATATCTGTGGTATTACAGAACAGGAATTACATACAGAATTTAAAGAAGACATCCTTACGTTAGCCCAGAAAAATAACGCGACAGAAGAGGAAGTTAAACAGTTGTTGAAAGAACAATACGATGGATATCACTTTGTAGAAGACAGCGAAGACATCTATAATCCGTTTAGCCTGCTGAATACATTCGCCAAAATGAAATTCGGCAGTTACTGGTTTGAGACGGGAACCCCGACTTTTCTCGTTGAATTACTGAAACGCAGTAAATATAACCTGTATCGCCTGACGGAAGAAATCGCTACGGCAGATTCTTTAGGCGGTATCGATTCCATGGACAGTAATCCTGTTCCCATTCTTTATCAGAGTGGATACCTCACCATCAAAGGATATGACAAGCGTTTCCGGACTTATACTTTAGGCTTTCCAAATCGGGAAGTGGAAGAAGGATTTATTCAGTTCCTACTGCCTGCCTATTCTAGTACATCCCGTTCTGACTCAGCTTTCGAGATGGTTCATTTTGTCCGCGAAGTGGAAAGCGGAAACATCAGTGCATTTATGCGCCGCCTTCAGAGTTTCTTTGCGGATACCCCTTACGAACTGGTACGTGATCTGGAACTGCATTATCAGAATGTCCTCTTCATCGTGTTCAAGCTATTGGGTTTCTATACCCAGGCAGAATACCATACTGCCAACGGACGGATTGACTTAGTGATAAAGACCGATCATTACATATACGTCATGGAGTTCAAACTCGAAGGAACGGCCGAAGAGGCTTTACAGCAAATCAACGACAAACAATATGCGCAGCCTTTTGCATCTGATTCACGGCAACTCTATAAAATAGGGGTGAACTTCAGCAACGCGACCAGAAATATTGAGAAATGGCTTGTTGAAGAGAACTGATGCCCTGTATATACTTTGCATAAGTTGATGGCAGGATTGATTCTCCCTTTTAGTCGAACGACAGATAGTAACGGAGCCTTTCTATTTCTCCGGGAGGAAATTCATCCAGCAGACGAAGTTCTTCCCAGCCCTGTAGCTTTCCTTTCCGTTCAATGAGGCGGAGAAGGATTTTGGTTTGCTGTTTATTCAGATACGGATGCCGGATCAAAGTCCGGTAATCTGCCTGATTAACGGCCAAAGGACGAATCAAGGCGGTATCTACGGTAAACCAAGGTTCAAGGGCGGCATACTTTTCAGCATCTATTCCATATACTTCAGCCAGCTGATGAACGGCATAGAATCCGCCTAAAAGATCCCGGTATTTGATGATACGACGGGAGAAAACGGGACCGATTCCCGGTACTTTCTGTAAGGTCAGCGTATCAGCCTGGTTCAGTTCCACCTGTGTTCCGACCGGAAACTTCTGACTTCTGGGGCGTTTGGACGAGGATGTAAAAGGCTTCTGAAATCGTCGTTTTTCCGAATAAGAGGAACGGGGTTTCGAGACAGTGCGGGGAATATTCCGGACGGTATCTTGCGACTTCAACTTGGGTACAGAATCTGTTTGGGAAACCGGTGTAACAACGGTCAGAGATACAGGCTCTTCCTCCGGTTCCGTTATCCACAACAAGAGCCAGGCTCCCAGAATCAGGAAGGACAGCAACGTCAGTGCCCTACGTTCACTTTTCGAGAAATAGAATAAATCACGCCAATCTTTCATAGTTCCTGGTTTTAGTCATCGTTTCTTTATGTATGCAAATATATTCAAAAGATAGAGAATCATAACCGATTACGCCATTTTTTTATTTAGCTTTGTCTTATCTATATAATAAAGCTATGAGATACACATCGAAATTCTGGATGTTCTTCCTGCTCTTTTGGGTAGGATTAGGACAATTGCAAGCGCAGACGGAACTTCAACCGCTACCGGTTGATCCGAAAGTCCGTTATGGAAAACTGAGCAACGGACTCACGTATTATATTCGTCACAATGAGCTCCCGAAAGACCGGGCAGACTTCTATATCGCCCAAAACGTAGGTTCCATTCTGGAAGAAGAGAATCAGCGAGGTTTGGCTCATTTCCTGGAACACATGGCCTTTAACGGAAGCAAAAACTTTCCAGATCATGCCATGGATCAGTATACTGAAAGTGTCGGTATGCGAATGGGAGAAAACTTCAATGCCTATACTTCTTTCGATGAAACCGTGTATATGATTATGAATGCGCCGGTACAGCGCACGCAGGTGGTAGACAGCTGCCTGTTGATCTTGCACGACTGGTCTAATTTCATTACGCTGGCTGATACGGCTATTGAAAAGGAACGGGGCGTAATCCGGGAAGAATGGCGTACTCGCCAGGATGCACAGGCACGATTATGGGAACAACAATTACCGAAGATGTATCCCAACAACCGGTATGCTCACCGGATGCCTATTGGCACACTGGATGTCATCAACCATTTCAAGCCGGACGAGTTAAGAGCGTATTACAAGAAATGGTATCGTCCCGACCTGCAAGCCATTATTATCGTAGGAGATGTGGATGTCGATCAGGTAGAAAACCGTATCAAAACGATGTTTGCCGATATTCCGGCACCGGTGAATGCCGCAGAACGTACTTATTTCAGTGTACCGGACAACGACGAACCGATTGTTTCGATTGCCACAGATAAGGAAGCATCCAATATTCTGCTGTACATCTTCTATAAATACGATCCGCTACCCAAAGAAGTTAAAGCTTCCGTAATGGGCATGGTTACCGGCTACGTACAGGCTGTATGTGATCAGATGATCAACGAACGGTTCCAGGAGATCTTGCAGAAAGCGAATCCACCGTTTATTTATGCAGCAGCATCGGATGGCGACTTTATGGTTTCCAAGACCAAATCGGCCTGGTCGGTAGCGGCTTTGGCGAAAGAAGGCTGCATTGATTCTACCCTGACAGCTGTCGTGAAAGAGATTCAGCGGGTGAAGCAATATGGGTTTACGGCATCTGAATACGAACGGGCCCGTATCAATGTACTGAAAGCGTATGAATCGGCCTTCAATGAACGAGACAAACAGAAGAATAGTACATATTCCAGCGAGTACGTTTCTCATTTTACCGACGGTGGAAGTATACCGGGAATCGAGATGGAATATGAACTGATCAACCAGATAGCCCCGGCTATTCCGGTAGAACAGGTGAATCAGTATATCCAGCAGATTATCGGAGACAAGAACATTGTTATCAGTCTGACGGCTCCGGAAAAGGAAGGTGTGACATATCCGACGGAAGAAGAATTACTGGCTGAATTCCGGAAAGCACAGCAGATTCCGGTAGAAGCCTATCAGGAAAATGTCAGCAACGAACCGCTGATTCCTGAATTACCCGAGGCAGGCAGTATCATAGAAGAAAAAGTAGACCCGCTCTTCGGGGCTACGGTTATGAAACTGAGCAACGGCGTACGGGTGGTATTAAAGCATACGGACTTCAAGGATGATGAAATCCAGATGACGGCTACCAGTCCGGGCGGAACTTCCTTATATGGAGATGAAGAAGCCCAGAATCTGAAGTTGCTGAACAGTGTCATTGGCTTGGGCGGCTTGGGTAATTTCTCGGCAACCGACTTAAGTAAACGCCTGGCGGGTAAGAAAGTGTCTTGTTCGACTTCCATCGGGACGGACTCCGAAAGCGTGAACGGATATGCTTCTCCGACGGATGTCAAGACGTTGTTCGAGCTGGTTTATTTAGGATTTACGGCATTGCGTACCGACAACGACGCATATCAGTCGCTGGTTTCCCGCCTGAAAGCCCAACTGGAGAACCAGGAACTGGACCCGATGTATGCCTTGCAGGACAGTATCATCCGTATCACGTATCAGAATAATCCGCGGATGAAAAGCCTGAAAGCTTCGGAAGTAGACCAGATCAGTTATCCGCGCCTGATTGAAATCTATAAGGACCGTTTCGCCGACGCGTCTGATTTCACCTTCACTTTCGTCGGAAACCTGGATATTGACAGTATGCGTCCGCTGATCCGACAATATCTGGCAACATTGCCGTCGATTCATCGGACTGAAAAAGCAGATGTTTCTCATGAACCGGCTATGAGTAAAGGTGAACATATCTGCCATTTCCATCGCGAGCAGGAAACGCCCAAAGCCACCATCTACAGCATCTATTCGGGCCACATGACCTACAATTTACAGCACATCCTGTCGGCTTCCATGTTGAGTCAGATATTGGATTTAGTCTATACCGAAAAGGTCCGGGAAGAAGAGGGTGGAACATATGGCGTACAGGCCGGTGCAGGTGTACAGGATTTCCCTGAAGGCAGAACCATATTACAGATTGTATTCGATACTGACCCTGCCAAATGGAAGGATATGAACCAGATTGTCCGTACCGAGTTACAGCGTATTGCGAAAGAAGGTCCGCGTCAGGAAGATTTCAAGAAGACATTCGACAATATGCAGAAACGACATGAAGAGAAACTGCAGGAAAACGGTTACTGGCTGAATGTCCTGGATGTATATTATTGCAAAGGCCTGGATGCCCTGACTCCTTATACCAAGACCTTACAGCAGATGACTCCGGAAACAATCCGCTCCTTTACCGACCAATTGCTGAAACAAGGCAACTTCATCGAGGTCGTTATGGAGCCGTAAATTCTCTGAAAAGGAAGTTCTCTCTATATAGTATAAGTAACGGGCCTTTTCTATAAAGCCCGTTACTTTTTCTTTATCTCAGTTTCAAACAATCACTTTCCAACTGGATTCATAAGTAGGAACTATCATCCATTACTTACTTAACCAATACTTTTACTTTCTTTGTACCTGAATCACCTTGCAGTACGACGAAATAGATTCCTCTTTGCAGGTTAGAAACAACCGTCGAACCAGAGATAGACGACTGATAACAGCAAGTGCCGTTTGCCGCGTAAACCGACAAGGCAGCCTTGCCTTCCATATCTACATGAATTGTACCCGGACGCGTATAAATACGGGCATCTACAGCCTGGATCGTTTCATTGGCAACACTTGATTTAGAGTAATAATAATAATCTATACCATACATTTGCCAGTTTTCAAGATCATTTTCCGGAAGATAATATCGTTTAATTATCATCGGGTTGCCTTCTGTTGCCTCTGCCTTATCTGAATAGAATATATTCCAATTATTATTTGTTACATCATATTCAGCATCGATACGAGTGTAACTTTCGCCATCCGTTTCATCAACGTATTTATATCCATAAGTTATCATCCAATCATTGCTCTCAGTATCCCAATTATAGTTGATTTGCGTATAACTATTACCGTCTGTTTCATATTCATACTTAGAACCACTTGTTACCACCCATTCTTCAGACTCCATATCCCAATCTGAATTCCGATAATAGTAGCTATCTTCTCCTGTCTCTTCGTATTCATACCGGTATCTGGAAATTAATGTCCATTCATCTGTTTCAAGATCTTGCTTATAATTATTCATAATATAGCTTCTTCCCTCGTCTTGACGCTCATATTCGGACTTTTGGCTGGAATCTATTATATTATCTTCATAATAAGTACTGACCTCTGATAGAGTTCGACCTTGTGAATCATACGTGTATTCATAAGCAGAGAGCCTACTGGCACGTTCCCCTGTTTTCGGATCTACATTGTATCCTTTCATTGAAAGCATCTGCCCTTTGCTGTCATACGTATAGTCCCAACTCGTTAAAGATACAGACTTGTTGCCATCACTTTGTATAGTCGTATCTTTCAGAAAAGAAGTACCCGTTAATTTATCATCTGCATACGAATACGTTTCTATGCTATGCCAATAATAAGATGAATTATCCTCTAAATTTTCACTATAAGTTAACCAGTCATCCTCATCATAGGCATATTTTTCAATGCTTATTTCGTATTCTGTACCATTCCACTGTTTGTTTTCATAGTAAGTCCGATGACCATTATCATCAAATTCATAGTAATAACCTACATTCAAATAAAGATCTTCCTTATCAGCATCCCAATTATACATTTCGTATAAGGTTTGATTACCTTGAGAGTCATACCCATAGCTATAATAGAAAGAATAATACCATTCTCCATTTTCATCAAGGAGTTGCCGTTCTGAATGAGTTTGTTTATTTTCTGAATTGTACACGTATTGGCCTTGTTCAACCAGTGTCAATACCCCGTTTCTCAATTCTTTATATTCATATTTAGTTGGCTGCCCCACTGAATTATATTCATAATAAGACTGAGAAGTCATCTCTCCTTCAGCATCGTAATAATTATATGAGAGACTGATCTGATTATTCGAACTGTCATAGGTATAAACATCTTTCCAATATAATTGCCATTCAGAGCCATTAATCATATAATTTGAATATGATAAGAGATTTCCATTTTCATCATACTCGTATAATTGACGAGTGTTGGGAGTCCAGTTCGGATCGTTCCAAGAATATCTCACTTCCTCTGTTACTTTACCCACAGCATTGTATTGATAAACATACTTGTTCTGTTTTTCGCCTTCCGAATTACAATAGACCATACTATCCAATTGCATCGCTTGTGCTGTAGCGCGTAATGAAGCAGAACGGGAAGCGACAGGCTGATTCATCCGATCATGCGGCATACGAACGACCGGCATCTTAGGTTTAATCATTGCTTTTACCGGTTTTTCCCATAGCAGTTTCCCTGACTGTGGTAACATTAGCTTGTGTTTATCGGCAACCGTTTGGGCAGTTAATGACATGCCAAAGAGAGCTACTGTCCAAATCATTAGGTTCAAGTAAATCTGTTTCATAATATGTGCTATTTAAGTTGTGAATAAGAATCTAAGATGATTGACCTTTTGTGGTTCTATTGCTGCCAAGATAATAAAAGATATTTAAAATCCAATACTTTTCTTTCTATTTTCAACGATTAGCGGGATAAATATTAACAAATGGAACATCCAATGGTCCAAATATGAGAGATAACAAGTATTTGGCAAATCTTGCTCCCAAAGAAAATAACAGGAAAAGAAACCTGTATATTCCCATCAAAGGCCAGCCTCTTTTTCATCATCTTCAGACCGAAAAATTCAAAAAACGGACAAAGAAGAAGCATTTTCCCTTTTGATTTATTACTTTTGCCGCAAAATATTGACAAATGATTTACAATTGGAATTCAAGAACTGAATTATTGTTAGGAAAAGAGCGTTTGGAACGTTTTTCTGAGGCGCATGTCCTGGTGGTCGGCTTAGGAGGTGTCGGAGCCTATGCAGCCGAACAGATTTGCCGGGCCGGTATCGGACAAATGACGATCGTAGATGCCGATACCGTCAACGAAAGCAATCTGAACCGTCAGCTGCCTGCCCTGCATTCTACGTTAGGACAGCCCAAGGCCGAGGTGGTAGCCGCACGCCTGATCGACATTAATCCGGAACTGAAATTGACTGTTGTCAATGAATTCTTGCGGGACGAACGAACCGAAGAGATTCTGGATCATGCGCATTACGACTTTATCGTCGATGCCATCGATTCGCTCAGTCCGAAAGTGTTTTTACTCTATCATGCGTTGCTGCGGAAAATACCCATTGTATCGTCGATGGGTGCCGGTGCCAAGATTGACCCCTCGCAGGTCCGTATTGCCGATATATCGAAGTCGTCTAACTGCGCATTGGCGAAAGCCGTACGGAAGCGGTTGCGCGGATTGGGCGTACAAAAGGGTATTCCGGTTGTCTATTCCACAGAGATGGCCAATCCGGATGCTGTCATTGAAGTGGCCGACGAGGCCTGCAAACGGACGACAACAGGGACAGTCTCGTATATGCCAGCCATCTTCGGATGCTATTTGGCTTCGTATGTAATCAGAAATATCGAATAAGGGGAGAATAAAAGTATATGATAGTAGCAGAAGGCATTACCAAAAGTTTTGGAAACTTGCAGGTTTTAAAAGGAATCAACCTGACCATCAACCAGGGAGAAGTGGTTTCGATTGTCGGTCCGAGCGGAGCCGGTAAAACGACCCTGCTTCAGATTTTGGGAACACTCGACAAGCCGGATGGCGGACGTCTGCTGATCAACGATACCGATGTACTGCATCTGTCGGAGCAGAAGCTGTCGGCTTTCCGTAACCGGAATATCGGCTTTGTCTTTCAGTTCCACCAGCTTTTGCCTGAGTTTACAGCCCTCGAGAATGTCATGATTCCGGCTTTGATAGCCAAGGAAAAGGCTTCGGCTGCCGAAAAGCGGGCCAAAGAGATTCTGTCATTTCTGAAGTTGTCAGACCGGATGACGCATAAACCGGCTGAATTGTCGGGCGGAGAAAAACAGCGGGTAGCCGTGGCCCGTGCCCTGATCAATCATCCCCAGGTTATTCTGGCAGACGAGCCGTCGGGCAGTCTGGATACACGGAACAAAGAGGAGCTGCATGCCCTGTTCTTCGAGTTGCGTGACCAGATGAACCAGACCTTCGTGATTGTCACCCACGACGAACAGTTGGCTGCACAGACCGACCGGACCATTCATATCCGGGATGGTGTGGTCAGCGAAGAAGCAGAACAAAAGAACTAAAGGAATCAACGATTTTATACAAAGAACCAAATATGTCGACAGATAGAGCTACATTTGGAAGTAAATTAGGCGTGATCCTGGCAACCGTCGGTTGCGCTGTGGGGTTGGGAAGCATCTGGCGCTTCCCGTATATGGTAGGAGAAAACGGCGGAGCCGCTTTCCTGCTGGTATTTATTATCTGTACTGTGTTACTGGGCTTGCCCATTATGATCACAGAGTTTTTCATCGGACGGCATTCGCGGAGCAATGCTGCCGGTTCGTTCAAGAAACTGGCCCCGCATACCAAATGGTCACTGATCGGATATAACGGTGTGCTGGCAGCTTTCCTGATCTTAGGTTTCTATGCCGTCGTATCCGGCTGGACCCTCGAATATGTCTGGCAGGCCATGAGCGGTAACCTGTCCGGCAAGAGTGCCGCCGATTTTACAACCGATTTTCAGGCGTTCTCGAGCAGCGTCTTTCGCCCGATCCTCTGGACGGCTATCTTTATCGGTATCACCCATTACATCATCGCTGCCGGTGTGGAAAAAGGAATCGAGCGGGCCTCTAAAATCATGATGCCGGCCCTGTTTCTGATCCTCCTGGTCTTGTGTATCCGTTCCGTTACATTACCGGGAGTCAAAGAAGGACTGACCTTTCTGTTCCAGCCCGATTTCGGGAAGATTACCTCGTCGGTCATCCTGAGTGCCATGGGGCAGACCTTTTTCTCCCTGAGCATCGGTATGGGATGTCTGATCACCTATGCTTCTTACTTCGGAAAAGATACGAACCTGCAGACTACCGCCGTACAGGTGACCGTCCTGAATACACTGGTTGCCCTGCTGGCCGGTATCATGGTCTTCCCGGCTGTATTCAGCTTCGGCATCGAGCCTACAGCCGGTCCTGAACTGGTCTTCATCACCTTGCCGAACATCTTTGAACAGCTGCCTTTCGGGAGTGCGTGGTCGTTTATCTTCTTCATCCTGCTGGCGCTGGCAGCCCTGACTTCGACCATTTCCCTGCACGAAGTAGCTACGGCCTATGTACACGAAGAATATCAAGTACCCCGTAAGTTTGCCGCCTGGGTGGTTTCTATCGGTGTCTTCATCATCGGTGTCTTCGCCTCGTTGTCGTTTGGTGTACTCAAGGATTTCACCATCGGCGGACTGACGATCTTCAACGCCCTCGATTTCCTGACAGCCAAGATTATGATGCCCTTAGGCGGAATGATGATCTGCGTGTTTGTAGGCCTGCGTATTGACAAGAAAATACTGAAGGAAGAACTTACCAACCACGGGACGATCCCGTTTTATTTCTTCCATACCTACGCTTTCTTCATCAAATACTTAGCGCCACTGGCAATTGGACTGATATTTATCAACGAATTGGGAATAATTGCGTATCTTCGCCGTCTCATAGCAGGCAGTTAAGGGCAGAATGCCGGTAACGGCCGGCTGTGCCTGCGCCTTCCAGTTTATTCGAAGAAGCTCGGTGGCGCAGGAGGATATGAGACTTATACTTATTTGGTTGCATCTGAAAAAATAGAAGATTATGTCAAAAGACAAGATGGTGACGCCAAGTTTCTGTTATATCTTAGCGGCCAATTTTCTGCTTTATTTTGCCTTCTACCTGATATTACCCATTCTGGCGTTTTATCTGCAGGAAGAATTTGCGGCCGGGAAGACGATGATCGGCTTTATCCTTTCCTGTTATACGATAGCGGCCCTGAGTATTCGTCCCTTTTCCGGTTATCTGCTGGACACGTTTTCCCGCCGTCCGCTGTATCTGTTGGCTTATTTCATCTTTATAGCGATCTTCGGCGGCTATATCCTGGCTACCAGTCTGACGCTTTTCATCGCCCTCCGTATCGTGCACGGTCTGGCTTTCGGGATGGTGACGGTGGCCGGCAATACCATTCTGATTGACATCCTGCCGTCGTCTCGGCGTGGCGAAGGAATCGGCTATTACGGGCTGGCCAATAACCTGGCCATGAGCTTCGGTCCCATGATCGGACTGTTCATGCATTCTGTCTATTCCTACCAGACGATCTTTACCTGTTCACTGATCACCGGGACCGTCGGTTTCCTGATGGCCTACCTGGTTAAAACGCCCTATAAGGCACCGGTGCAGCGGATTCCCATTTCCCTCGACCGTTTCTTCTTGAAGAAGGGGGTGTGGGCCGGTATTTCCCTGCTGCTGCTGTCGATTCCTTATGGGATGACGACGACCTACGTTGCCATGTATGCCGACGAAATCGGAATAGAAGTCAACCCCGGACTGTATTTCACCTTCATGGCGATCGGTCTGGCGGTGTCCCGCATGTTCTCCGGCCGTCAGGTCGATAAGGGCCGGATTACGCTAGTTATTTCCCTGGGGATGTATTTAGCTGTAGTAACCTTCTTCGTCCTCTCAGCCTTACATCTGCTGATGGAGTGGAACCATGTCTTCAGCTCCTATCTGTATATCGGTATCGCGCTGGCACAAGGTGTCGCTTTCGGGACCATGTTCCCGGCATTCAATACCCTGTTTGTCAACCTGGCGGCCCACAACCAACGGGGAACGGCTACTTCTACCTATCTGACCAGCTGGGATGTGGGTATCGGTATCGGACTGATGATCGGCGGTTCCATCGCCCAGACCTTTGGCGGCTTTGAATATGCCTATTTGTGTGGAGCCGTGTTAAGCGTCGTATCCACCGTCTTCTTCCTGCTCAAAGCCGGACCTCATTTCAATCGGGAAAAGCTGAGATAACGGAGCTTTCGGCCAACATAAACAAACGTACAAACTCAAAAAAACTCAAAATGAAAATAGTAGCAGACGATACCATTCCCTTCCTGAAAGGGATCGCAGAACCCGTAGCCGACGTCGTATATATTCCGGCCAAAGGATTCACTCCTGAAATTGTAAAAGACGCAGACGCGCTGATTGTCCGCAGTATCGACAAATGCACGTCCGACCTGCTGAAAGGCAGCCGTGTCCGGCTGATTACCACTGCCACCATCGGCTTCGACCATATTGACATCCATTATTGTGAATCGCATGGCATCACCTGGAAAAACGCTCCGGGATGCAACGCGCCTTCGGTAGCCCAGTATGTCATGGCTTCCCTGTTGCGCATCGCCCTGCGCCGTGGAGAAACCTTACAGGGAAAGACATTGGGCATCATCGGAGTCGGACATGTGGGGAAAGAAGTAGAGAAACTGGCCTCCCTCTTCGGTATGACCATCCTGCGGAATGACCCTCCCAGAGCCGATGCCGAAGGTCCGGAAGCCTTTGTCTCCCTCGAGGAACTGGCAGCCCGGGCCGATATCATCACCTGCCATGTCCCGTTTACACGCGAAGGGGCATATCCTACCTGGCACCTGGCCGACCAAGCCTTCTTCAACCAGGTCCGTCGGGGCTGCTGGTTCATCAACAGCTGCCGGGGTGCCGTCCATGATACCCGGGCATTACTGGAAGCCCACGACAAAGGTATTGTAGCTGAGATAATACTCGACTGCTGGGAAAACGAACCGCAGATCAGCCGGGAACTGCTGGACCGGACATCCATCGCTACGCCTCATATTGCGGGATTCTCGGCCGATGGAAAAGCGACGGCTACCCGTATGTGCCTCGAAGAAATCCAGCGTTTCTTCGGGATTCATTTCGACCGCCTGGGCGAGGTCGTACCACCGGCTCCGGCTCATCCGGTCATCAACCTCGATTCGTTTGCCGACCACCGCATAGAAAATGCCTTCCTGCAGACCTTCGACCCGCTGGTTGTCGACAGGCGGCTGCGTGAAGACCCGTCGTCATTCGAATGGTTACGCAATCATTATGACCATCCGCGCGAACCGCTGGCTTACCGGGTTATACAGGCTACACCTGCCGAGAAAGACCTCTTGCGGAAAATCGGATTTGTTGTAGAATAATGCAAACAAATAATCGCTATCTTTGCGGTGTATGAAAAAGAAATATGAAATCTCCGGTCAGGCTGCTGGACAGGGCCGGAGAAAAACAACGTACCTCTTCCTGCTCCTGTTCCTTTTCTGCAGTCTTTCTGCGCGCTGGACACCCCTGCAGGCCCAATACAGCATGGGAACAACCGGACTGATGAACATCCCGACTGCCGATATGCAGCCGGACGGTACGTTTATGGCCGGGGGCAACTTCATGCCTGCGGCCATCTTGCCTGACTCCTGGGGCTATCATTCCGGTAATTATTTCGTAAACATGACCTTTCTCCCTTTTCTGGAAGTCGCTTACCGGTGTACCTTGCTGAAAACAGGAGAAGACCATAACCACAAATGGAACCAGGACCGCTCGGTCTCTCTCCGCCTCCGCCCGTTGAAAGAAGGGAAATGGTGGCCGGCCATTGTGGTAGGTTCGAACGATGCATTTACTTCCGGTCAGCTGAATATGTTTGAAGACTCGGGCGGAAACCGCTTCTTCTCATCGGTCTTTGCGGTGGGGACCAAGCATTTCTGCTGGGGCGGTCATCAGGTAGGCCTTACGGTAGGCGGCCATATTCCGTTTCGGAGCAGAAGCCAGAATAAAGGGGTTTTAGGCGGACTGGAATATCGCCCGGCCTTTTATCCGGACTGGTCGCTGATGGTCGAGTACGACTCGGATGCCGTCAATCTGGGAACAGCCATCCGACTGTGGAAACATCTTTCTCTCCATGTCTTCTGTTATGACTGGCAGGCCGTCTGCGGCGGACTCCGGTATGAAGTTAAACTATATTGACGCTATGATGAAGAACAAACGAAACGATGATAAGCGAATGAGACAGATGCTCCTGACAGCCCTTCTGTTCCTGTTTCCCTGGCTGGCGGGCGCTGCCTCGTATGTTCCCCTGCTGAGGCAGTTGGGCATGGAGAATATCCGTGAAGCCGCCGGTCCGGAAGGGGTGTATCTCTGCTGGGAAGACCCCGTGTACCGAGGTCCGGTACGGGGACTGGCCGAAGTATTGCGGCAGCTGGCCGCCCAGGAGGAACTGACACAGGAAACGCACCTGGTCATATTGGAGAACGGATGGCCCCAACTGCTCATCACAGTACCGGCCGGGAGCTGGACCGATTACCGGGAAGAACGCGTCACATGGACGGAGTTCGTCAACAGCCTGGAGCTGACGTATGATACCGACGAAGCCATGCGTCATTTTTCGGGGGCCAAAACAGAACACCGGAGTGCCGGGAAAGTCGACTTCGTGGTCTATCCGCAGTTGCAGCTCCGGAATTCCTGGATGGACAAGATCTACGGGGCCTCGGTCAATATCGCCCCCGCCATCGAGATGCAGCTGTGGAAAGGAGCCAGTTTCACCGGACAGGTGATTTTCCCGATCTGGAATAATCTGATTGGCGAGATGGATTATATCCGGGCCGGCATACTGACCCTCCGTCAGGAAGTCCGTCTGCCCAAGCGGTGGATGGCTTCTCTTACCGTCGGTAATTTCACCCAGCAGCGGATCGGAGCCGACCTGCAGCTGACCTGGCGGACAGCCGACGACCGCTGGCTGTTGGGAGCCCGTGGCGGACTGACGGGCGCTTCGGTGGTACAAGACGGACACTGGCAGGTCAGCCGGTGGGAACGTCTCAGCGGGGCCGTATGGGGGCGTTATTTCGAGCCCCATTACCAGCTGGAGCTGGAGTTCACCGCCGAGCGGTATATCTATGGCGATTATGGAGCCCGTCTGGACTGTGTCCGCCACTTCGGGGAGACAACGGTCGGCCTCTTTGCGATGGTCTCGGGAGGCGAAGCCAACGGCGGTTTCAGTTTCTCGGTACCCCTGCCCCGGAAAAAACGGATGCGGCGAAAAGCCGTACGGGTACGCCTGCCGGAATACTGGGGACTGACGTATGAAGCCCAGAGCGGCAATGAATATGCAGAAAGACGGTTAGGACGCCGGTACCAGACCGATCCGGTGGTGAGCCGGAGCAACCGCTTCTATAACCCGGATTTTGTACGGAAGCAATTACTCCGTCAGTAAACCGGGGAAAAACGGGAAATTACGGTGCCTCAATGAGCACTGAATCATCTATTTGAAGGTAAATTCATGTTTTTTACAAGAAAAAGAGTGATCGAATCAAACTATTCACTAATTTTGTGGCAATCTATGTGTTATACGGTGGGTAAAGGGTCATAAAAACTGTTTTAGGCAAAGATTAATGCAATGGATTAAACGACCAGATTGAGCTGGTAGAAATAGATATAGGAAATATTAATTATAAACAGAAAACGTATGAACAAGTATTTGACGGGTGCATTTGCTTTTGCCCTGTTATTGAGCACAAGCGTTTCATTGTCATCCTGTAAAGATGAAGATGAAGTAACACAGACTCCGGAACAAGTGGAAACCAAGATTGAAGCTTATGTTTCAGGTCGAGTAATGGAAATGGGAAAACCATTGGCTGACGTAACAGTCGCTTCGGGCGATGTTACAGCTACGACAGACAGCGAAGGTAATTATACCTTAGCCATCGGAAATGCCGGCACTGTAACCGTTACAGCATCAAAAGAAGGCTATATGTCTTCTTCTTCTCAAGTCACAGCAGTCGCTGCTGATGTTACCTCTTTAGATTTTGAACTGACTCCGCAGAACGCGTCGGTATCTTTGACTCCCGACGGTGGACTGGACTTACTGGAAAGCCGTGACGAATATACGACTCTTTCCTTCGAGGCTCAATCCGTAACGACGGCTACAGAAGTGTCTATCACCGAATTTACGACACGTGCCGAGTTCGATAATTTAGGCGCTCTTTCAGCCATCTACTGTACGCCCGACGGACAGCAATTCGAGAAACCGGTTAAAATCAAGGTAGCCCGTAACACAAGCTCCGATCTGTATTTTGCCAACATGAAGCATTATGTAGAAGACAACGGTACCTGGAAGGCCGAAAGCGACATGACTGTCGATCCGGAAACAGGAGAATATACCGGTGAACTGACTCACTTCTCTAACCACGCATTTGGTGTAGAAGCTACCTGGAGCGCAAAAGCCGCTTCTACCGAAGCCGGAGCTTCTCAGGAATTTGACAACCGGGGCAAATTAAGCGCTATTCAGGTTCCGCTGACTGTTGAATCGAAGAACGGTTGGGAAATCGACGGAGATCTGGCCTCCATTGTCCGCTCAGCCCTGTCAGGCGTGAGTGAGTCTGACGCAACAGCATTGGCTACCGAACTGAGCCGTATGGTCCGCAATGCCAAAGGTAGCAGTTCCTCTGTAACCAGCCAGCAGGTAAAACTGAATGATATCAGCATCAGCGGTGATACCAAAGCAACAGTAGCTGTCGAGAACAACGTATCGACTTCTTCTATGTCAGTCACCGTGATGTTTAAGGGACAGCCGGTTTCCATCAGCGTTCCGGTCAAGGTATATAAAGGTGTTTCCATGAAGATCACCTACGAACACGGATCGCTGACTCCGGATCACTCAGGTGGTAACATCGGATAAACTGGAATTTTCTTGTCACATAAGAGGCACGGTACTTCGGGTAACCCATTTACCCGCGGTCCGTGTCTTCGTATTTGCCTAAAATAGAATCCTATTATAAACAAATTTTCCCGTAAACGGGTTATAAGCCATATAGAATATCATTTTCCGGGGCCTGGACCGGAATCATCAGACAAACAAATCAGAAATATGCGAATCGGAAAGTTCACGAAATGGATGTTGTTAAGCTGGGTCATCCTGTTCTCAGCCTGTAACTCAACAAAAGAGGTGGTATATCTGCAAGATGTAGTTCCCTTGAAGCAACAGGATATCGAACGAAAATATGAAGTGTTTATTCACGAAGATGACTTGCTTTCCATCATGGTGAACAGCAAGGACCCCGAGCTGGCATTACCTTTTAATATGCCGTTGATCACGTACCAGATCGGTAGCGAGAGCTCCGGTCAGCAGCGTGTATTGGGCTACCTGGTAGATACAAATGGTGATATTGACTTTCCGATCTTGGGAAAACTGCATGTAGCCGGTCTTTCCCGCCTGGAATTACGGGATTTAATCAAAGAGAAATTAATCAGTGGAGATTACATTAAAGACCCGGTTGTAACGGTTCAGTTCCTGAATTACAAGGTATCCGTCATGGGTGAAGTGGCCCGTCCGGGTTCGTTTACCATCACGGGCGACCGTATTACGTTGCTGGAAGCCTTAAGTATGGCAGGCGATCTGACCATCTACGGACGCCGTGACCGTGTAGCCGTCATCCGTGAGGAAAATGGCAAACGGACCATCCTGTTCCACGACCTGCGTTCGTCGGATATCTTTACCTCACCGTGCTATTACCTGCAGCAGAACGATATCGTCTATGTCGAACCGAATAAGGCAAAGGCCGGACAACGGGATATCAACCAGAACAACTCAGTCAGCGTCTGGCTGTCGGCCGTATCCGTACTGGCTGCCGTCGCTTCCTTATTAGTAACGGTCTTTAAGTAAGAATAAACGCTGTCAAACAGATAAACCTCACATCGATGAATCAAACAGATTACTCAAACAACCCACAACCGCGAGATCGGGAATGGCAGGAAGAAAGCGGCAACGAACTGAACCTGATGGATCTGCTGCACATCTGCCTGACCAACTGGAAATGGTTTGTACTATCGCTGGTCGCCTGCATGGGATTGGCTTATCTCTACCTGCTGCAAGCGCCCCGGGTGTACACCCGTACCGCTTCGGTCATGATCAAAGAAGACAACAAGAATGGCAGTATGGCCAACGACTTCGGTTTCTCGACCGACCTGACCTCGTTGGGATTCAAGAACAATGTCGACAACGAAGTGCTGGTATTCAAGACCTACCGTCTGATGGAGAAAGTGGCAGAACGCCTGCACCTGGATGTCAGCTATACCATCCAGCCACGACTCCGTAAAATCGAATTATACCGCCAGTCGCCTGTGCTGCTCTCGTTCCCCGAAGCCGAAAACAGCCAGACATTCGCCCTGCAGGCAACACCGCTCAACGAAAACGAAGTACTGCTCTCTGATTTCGTGGTGACCAACGAACAGGGGAAAGAACAGAAAATTGCTGAGCAGGTAAAAGCGACATTAAAAGATACGATAGCGACTCCTGTCGGCAAGGTGGTTGTCAACCCGAGTTTCTACTATACCGATCAATATTACAACACCCCCATCCAGGTGCGTAAATCGAACCTCGAAGCCGTGGCGAAAAGCTATCAGAACAACCTGCAGACCAGCCTGGCTTCCAAGACGTCGACCATCATCAACCTGACCCTGCAGGATGTCTCCATCGCACGGGCCGAAGATGTGCTGAATACCCTGATCGCCGTATATAACGAAGCCGCTATCGACGACAAGAACCAGATCACCGTCAACACCTCGGAATTCATTGCCGAACGACTGGTGATCATTGAAAAGGAATTAGGCAGCGTAGATGCCGATATCGAAAAGTTCAAACAGGAAAACCGTCTGACGGACATCACCTCCGAATCCGGCATGTACCTGGAGTCTACCAGCCGCTTCCAGCAGGAAGGGGTGATGGTCGAGAACCAACTGACGATGGCCAAATACATCCGTGAATACCTGTCGGACCCGAAGAAAGCCTCAGACCTGATCCCGGCCAACACCGGTATCTCCGACTCAAATATCGAACAGCAGATCGCCGTGTACAACGAAACCCTGCTGAAGCGTGACCGGTTAATCAGCAACAGCAGTAACCGCAACCCGGTTGTCATGGACCTGAACAACAATTTGGGGGCCATGAAGCAGACGATCATCCGGGCCATCGACAACCTGATTGTCAGCCTCGATATCAAGAGCGACAACCTGCGGATGCAGGAAGAACAGATCACCAAGCGTATCTCGGCCGTACCGACCCAGCAGAAATATGTGCTTTCGGTAGAACGTCAGCAGAAGATCAAGGAGGCCCTCTACCTCTTCCTGCTGAACAAACGGGAAGAGAATGCCCTGACACAGGCGATGACGGAGAGCAACATGCGTGTGCTCGACGAAGCGACGGGAAGTTCTGCCCCAATCGCCCCGAAGTCGGCCATGATACTGCTGGCAGGCTTTATCCTGGGACTGGCCATTCCGGCCGGTATCCTGTGGCTGCGCTGGGCCAACGATACCCGCGTCCGTTCGATGAAAGACGTACAAGACCGGACAGCCCTTCCGCTGTTGGGCGAAATCCCGGCCCTGGAAAAGAACCAGGAAAAACTGGTGGTGAAAGAAGGAAGCCGCGATGCCGTTTCGGAAGCCTTCCGTATCCTGCGTGCCAACATGGACTTCATGCGTGGGGGTGACGAACACATGCAGGTACTGCTGTTTACCTCGATGAACGCAGGAGCCGGCAAGACCTTCATCTCGTCTAACCTGGCAGCCAGCCTGGTACTGACCCACCAGAAAGTGGTCCTCCTCGACCTGGATATCCGTAAAGGAACCTTAGGTAAACAGGCCGGATACCACGGAGAAGGTATCACGAACTACCTGTCTGGAAAAGTGACAGACGTTGCGACACTGATTTGCAGCGACGAACTCGTGCCCGGTCTGGATGTCATCCATGCCGGTCCGGTTCCTCCCAACCCGGCCGAACTGCTGCAGAGTAAACGCCTGGATGCCCTGATTACGGAATTGCGTTCACGCTACGATTATATCCTGCTGGATAATGTGCCCGCCGGCCTGGTTGCCGACGCGCAGATTGTGGCCCGTCTGGCCGACCTGACCATCTGTGTGATCCGTGCCGGTGTACTCGACCGCCGTCAGATCCCTGCGCTGGAGATGATTGCCCGCCGTTTCCCGAAATTCTCGCTGGTACTGAACTACGTGAAAGGCCATCACGGCGGCTATGGTTACGGATACGGTTATGGCTACGGCTATGGCTATGGTTACGGATACGGAAACGAAAAGAAGAAGAAAAAATAAACCATGTTCGGATTATTTGGAAAGAAAAAGATCTTGACGAGCCGGCTGCTGGAAGGGATGACAGACATCCACTGTCATTTGCTTCCGGCCGTCGACGACGGAGCAGAAAACGAAGAAGAGGCGTTGCAGGCATTGAGACTGATGGAATCAGTAGGCGTGCAGCGCCTCTTTTTTACCCCGCATGTCATGGAAGAACTGACAGCCAACCGCGCCGACTTCCTGCGTGAACGGTTCGACCGTTTCCGGGCTACGCTGTCTACCTCCATCGAAGTGAGGCTGGCGGCCGAATACATGCTCGACCCGGCCTTTGCCGCCCGCAAAAAAGAGGGACTGCTGACCTTCGACGGAACCCATGTTCTGGTGGAGACCTCCTACCTGATGCCCCCCCTGGGCTTCCGGGAAATCCTATTTGACCTCCAGGCCGAGGGCTACCGTCCTGTCCTGGCCCATCCCGAGCGCTACCGGTACATGAGTCCGGACGATTATGACTGGCTCTTCGAGCACGAGATCGCCCTGCAGCTCAACCTCATGTCGCTGGCCGGGACCTACGGTCCGAGTCCGCAGAGACGGGCCGAAGACCTCCTGTCAAAAAGCTATTACACCTTTATCGGCTCCGACTGCCACCGCCGCGACATCTACGAGCGTTCTCTCCAGCACCTCAAGGTCACGACAGCCCAGCTAGCGGGCCTGAAAATACTGTTCGAAAACAACCGGCGCCTCGCCCGGTAACCAGGCATCAGCCGCCCCACCCCTCCCGGTCGAGGTTCCGGTAATGAATGGCTTCAGCCAGGTGGTTGGGCCGGACCGCCTCCTCTCCCTCCAGGTCAGCGATCGTCCGCGATACCTTCAGGATCCGGTCGTAGGCCCGGGCAGACAGATTCAGTTTCGTCATGGCATGCCTGAGCAGCTTCAGCCCCTCGGCGTCGGGCACGGCATAGGTATGCAGCAGGCGACTGTTCATCTGGGCATTGCAATACACACCGGGGCAATCCTGAAAGCGTTTTTCCTGTATCCGGCGGGCAGCCATGACACGCTCGCGAATGGCAGCACTGGGCTCGGCCGGACGCTGTTCGGATATCTTCTCGAAGGGAACCGGGACAATCTCGATCTGGATGTCTATCCGGTCGAGCAGCGGACCCGATATCCGGTTCATGTATTTCTGGACAGCCCCGGGAGAGCAGACACAGGCCCGGGTCGGATGGTTGTAATACCCGCACGGACACGGATTCATGGAGGCCACCAGCATGAATCCCGCCGGATATTCCACGGTAAAGCGGGCCCGCGAAATACTGATCATCCGGTCTTCCAGCGGCTGGCGCATCACCTCGAGGACACTCCGGCTGAATTCGGGCAGTTCGTCGAGGAAGAGAATTCCGTTATGCGCCAGACTGATCTCACCGGGCTGCGGATACGAGCCTCCGCCCACCATGGCCACGTCGGAAATGGTATGATGCGGAGAACGGAACGGACGCTGGGTCATCAGGGAGGTCTCGTTCCCGATCTTCCCGACTACCGAATGGATTTTGGTGGTCTCCAAAGACTCATGCAGGGTAAAGGGAGGCAGGATGGAAGGCAGGCGTTTGGCCATCATCGACTTGCCGCTGCCCGGCGGACCGATCATCAGCAGGTTGTGCCCGCCCGCCGCCGCTACCTCGAGGGCCCGTTTCACATTTTCCTGTCCGCGGACTTCCGAAAAGTCATCGTCGAACTGCAGCTGCCGGGCATAAAATTCCTTCCGCGTATCCACCCGGGTAGGTTCCAGTTCCTCCTTCCCGTCCATGAACCCGATCACCTCCCGGATGTTGGTGACCCCATAGACATCCAGCTGATTCACGACAGCCGCCTCCCGGGCGTTCTGCTGCGGTAAAATAAATCCTTTGAATCCTGCTTCCCGGGCCTTGATAGCGATCGGCAAAACGCCTTTAATGGGCTTGAGCGTCCCGTCTAAGGAGAGCTCTCCCATCAGCAGGTACTGTGAAAGCTTTTCGGAGCTGATCATTTCCGCTCCCGCCAGGATACCGATGGCCAGGGGCAGATCATAGGAAGAGCCTTCCTTGCGGATATCGGCAGGCGCCATGTTGATGACGATCCGGCTCCGCGGGAACTTATATCCGTTTTCCTGCAGGGCCGAGACAATCCGTTCATGACTTTCCCGCACAGCCACGTCGGGAAGCCCTACCAAAAAGAACTGGATGCCTTTACTTGTATTGACTTCAATGGTGATGATAGCAGCCGAGATGCCTTGTACGGCGGCCGCATACGTCTTGACCAGCATAGTTAAAGTTTTTTAAGATGAATATTGAGGGTTCCGCCCGGGGCGGAACCGGTTTGCTTATTCTTCCAGCAATTCGTCGAGCACGTCTTTTACCTCGAGGTTGTTTTCAGACTTCAGCAGAATCTTCCGGTCCTTGTCGATCAGGTAGCAGAGCGGCAGTTCGCTCACGTTGTACAGGTCCATCAGCGCCGTCACCTGTCCGGCCGAATCGGCCACGAGGTTCCACGAGATGCTGTCGGTCTTGAGGTAATCGCGTATCTGGTTACAATTGTTGTCGATGGTGATGACCAGCATATTCAGTTCCTTGGCCGGATGCTTCTTGGCGATCTGTACCATATACGGATCAGTCAGCTTCGTTTTGCCCTCCCACGAAGGGACGAACGCCAGCAAGGTATATTTGTTTTTTACGGTGTCCAGCTTGAATTCCTGGCCGTACACGTTCTTCACGTGGAAGTCGGGCGCTTCCGCCCCGATGTTGGTCCGTTTGGTCCGGGCGCTGTATTCCTCCAGTTCCCGGTACAGGAAATGATCGCGCAGCTCGGGTGTAATCAGGGCCAGCAGTTCGTCGGTCTCCCGGCTGTCGTCCGGATTCGTGAAGAAATACTGGATCAGGGCCAGCGACACGGCCTTGTCGGTATTCTTCTTGATGTAGGCCACCGCTTCCTCTTCCAGCTGGTGGTTGATATTGGTCAGCTTGGCAATGAGGTCGGCCTCCTCAATCGGGTGTTTGGCCTTCCGGTCAATCTGGGTGAGCAGCTTCTCCTGTTCCTTCCACAGGTTGGCCGATCCCCTTCTCAGGGCCGTCAGCTGTTTGTTAATGCTGCTTCCGCCTTCTATTTCGAGCAGTTTCGGATAGGTGATATCCCCTTCTATACTGACTTTTTTCCCTTTTTCCAAAAATACATTCACTACCCGCGAACGGTTCTCAAAAAACAGGGTTGCCGTATTGAAGTCGCCTGTTTTCTGCTGCACCTTGAATTTGCCTTCCGTTTCACACACAACGGTATCAATCACTTTCCCGTTCTCACTTTCAAACACGACATACACTGTTGGGTCCTGCAAATGAGTGAGTTTTCCCTCAATCTGGTAACTCTGATCCTTGCTGCATCCAGCCAGTCCCAACAACATGATCCATATAAATAATATGTATTTCTGCATAAGCATCTCTCTTTTCCGCCAATTTTGCGTAAAGATAGAAAATGTTTTTTAAAGTACGTTTATAAATAGGAATAATTTTGAAAAATAATGGAAAAATGCATAAAAAAAGAGGATGCTTTGAGCATCCTCTTTCTCTTTATAGTCGGATATGTAATAGAAATTACAATTGCGGACCAGCAGCAACCAGAGCCTTACCAGCTTCGTTACCAGTGAACTTAGCGAAGTTCTTGATGAAGCGAGCAGCCAGGTCTTTTGCTTTTTCTTCCCACTTGCAAGCGCAGTCGTAAGTATCGCGCGGATCCAGGATCTTCGGATCAACACCCGGCAATTCTGTCGGAACTACGAAATTGAAGTACGGGATAGTCTTAGTCGGAGCCTTGTCGATAGAACCGTCCAGGATAGCGTCGATGATACCACGAGTATCGCGGATAGAGATACGCTTGCCAGTACCGTTCCAACCAGTGTTAACCAAGTAAGCCTTAGCACCCACCTTTTCCATCTTCTTAACCAATTCTTCAGCATATTTTGTAGGATGCAAGCTCAAGAAAGCAGCACCGAAGCAAGCTGAGAATGTAGGAGTCGGTTCAGTGATACCACGTTCTGTACCAGCCAACTTAGCAGTAAATCCTGACAGGAAGTAGTACTGAGCCTGTTCTTCGTTCAAGATAGATACTGGAGGCAATACACCGAATGCATCAGCAGACAAGAAGATAACTTGTTTTGCGTGAGGACCTTTAGAAACCGGTTTAACGATGTTGTTGATGTGGTAGATAGGATAAGAAACACGAGTGTTTTCTGTTACGCTCTTATCAGCGAAGTCAATCTTACCATTAGCATCTACAGTAACGTTTTCCAGCAAAGCGTCACGTTTGATGGCGTTGTAGATATCCGGTTCAGATTCCTTATCCAAGTTGATAACCTTAGCGTAGCAACCACCTTCGTAGTTGAATACACCTTCGTTATCCCATCCGTGTTCGTCATCACCGATCAACAGACGTTTCGGGTCAGTAGACAAAGTTGTCTTACCTGTACCAGACAGACCGAAGAAGATAGCTGAGCTCTTGCCTTCCTTGTCTGTATTAGCAGAGCAGTGCATAGAAGCGATACCACGCAATGGGTTGAAGTAGTTCATCATAGAGAACATACCTTTCTTCATTTCACCACCGTACCAAGTATTCAAGATAACCTGTTCTTTAGTAGTCAAGTTGAATACAACTGCAGTTTCTGAGTTCAGACCCAGTTCTTTGTAGTTTTCAACTTTAGCCTTAGAAGCGTTGTAAACAACGAAGTCAGGTTCGAATGATTCCAATTCTTCTTTAGAAGGACGGATGAACATGTTAGTTACGAAGTGAGCCTGCCATGCAACTTCCATGATAAAACGAACTTTCAAACGAGTAGCTTCGTTAGCACCGCAATAACCATCAACAACGAACAATTTCTTGTTTGACAATTCTTTTGCAGCCAAGTCTTTCAATACATTCCAAGTTTCTGTAGTAACAGGCTTGTTGTCGTTTTTATATTCTTCAGAAGTCCACCATACAGTATTTTCACTTGTAGCGTCTTTTACCAAGAATTTATCTTTAGGAGAACGACCAGTGTAGATACCAGTCATTACGTTTACTGCACCCAGTTCAGTTACCTGACCTTTTTCGAAGCCTTCCAAACCAGCTTTTGTTTCTTCTGCAAACAATACATCGTAAGAAGGATTGTGTACGATTTCTACGGTTCCAGTGATACCGTACTTAGTAAGATCTAAATTTGCCATTGTTCAAATGATTAATTTGGTTATTATATCAAATGTTTATTCTTTTCTCTACCTTAGCATAAGCCTAATTTCTCTCCATTTCTGCTCTTCAACATCTCTTTGTTTTAGGCGCTACAAAAGTAGTAGTTATTTTTTATTCAAAGAACTTATTACAGAAAAAAATCCGTAATCATTTAAAGATTTATACTTGTGTAACAAAATTGCCAAATCTACATTACAAATCAATTTTATTTTGTTTCTTTGCACCCCGATAAATTTAGTACATAAACCCCTAAGAACCTGAGAATGTTTATGAAAATAATCAGTCTAAACCAAAACAGTACCCTCCTCAACCAATTTTTGTCTGAAATCCGGAACGTAGACGTACAAGGCGACCGACTCCGTTTCCGTCGAAACATGGAACGAGTGGGCGAAATCATGGCCTACGAAATCAGCCGGACACTTCCCTATCATCCGGTTTCAATACAAACCCCGCTGGCCACAGCTGTAGAAAACGTTCCCGCTGAACAGCCGGTGGTAGCCACCATCCTCCGTGCCGGACTTCCGCTTCATCAGGGATTCATCAACTACTTCGACCATGCCGAAAACGCATTTGTATCGGCCTATCGCAAATACATCAATGAAGACAACTTTGACATTCACATCGAATACATCGCTTCTCCCCGGCTGGACGGCAAGATTCTGATTCTCACCGACCCCATGCTCGCTACCGGCAGTTCCATGGAACTGGCTTACGAGGCACTGCTCACCAAAGGAGAACCGGCTCACATTCACATTGCTTCGGTCATTGCCAGCCGCCAGGCTATTGAACACATCAAGAAAGTTTTCCCTGCGGAAAAAACTACGGTGTGGTGCGGCGCCATTGACCCGGAACTGAACGCCCATTCGTACATCGTACCGGGACTGGGCGATGCCGGCGATTTGTGTTATGGAGAGAAAGAATAAACCAGTCTTGATTACAGCTGAAAAAAATATCCCCGTTACAAGCTACTGTTGCAGCGGGGATATTTTGTATGATTTGATATCGTCATTTAATTTCCCACGTATCGTTCGTTTCGAGCAACTCGGCAAACGTGTGGTATTTCTTCTTGGCTGAAACTTCTTCTATCTGGGCCTCCACTGCTGCATCGTAGGTCGGTGCCTCCACGTCGCGGATTACTCCCAAAGCTATCGGGAAATCCGGACCTTCCATCAAGGCCAGCTTCAGCTGCAAAGTATGATCCTCGCAATGGGCATCGTGCACCAAGATGTCTTTTTCTGTCACCCCGTTTTCTCCCAGCTTCACTACCTTCAGGCCGAAACCTTCCTGCATCAGACCGAATTCTTTGTTCGGACCGAACAGCATCGGCTTGCCATGCTCCAAGTAGATGGCATTGCGTTCCCGGTCTTCCTTCTTGGCCACGGCATTGTGCGTACCGTCGTTGAAAATCACACAGTTCTGTAACACTTCTACCACCGACGTACCCTTATGACGGGCCGCAGCTTTCAACACCTCTACCGAAGGACCGCCATCGACTGCCGCACAACGGGCAAAGAAACGTCCGCGGGCCCCGAAGCACAGTTCTGCCGGGCGGAAAGGATCTTCCACTGTCCCGTAAGGAGAAGATTTACTCACGAAACCACGGGCCGAAGTAGGCGAATACTGTCCTTTGGTCAATCCGTAGATACGGTTATTCAATAACACAATGTTGATATCCACATTACGGCGGATGG
>ERZ779865.162-NODE-162-length-63063-cov-7.448388_pt1 | contig 63063 bp, 42 predicted proteins | sample MGYA00433088_ERZ779865 | MGnify/ENA primary metagenome ERZ779865 (study PRJEB29588, sample SAMEA2151703) | human gut metagenome | biome: human gut; feature: human-associated habitat; material: faeces | place: Denmark | collected 2008/2010 ... | reverse complement strand
TTCGCGCCTCCAGCCGTAAGGCAAACCACCGCGGTGGTTTTTTCATTATTTTTATCAGGATAAAAGATCTTTGTTTATTTTTGCCCAAAATAAGAAAAGACAACCTGCAGGGTGAATAACAAAAAAATGAGTCAACTCAGTATATAAATAAGTTAAACTACAGTCAACCCCTTCTATTTATAAAGAGATTTTAAGTCAACCAAATTCGTTAAATGACAAGGATTTATAATCAAAATATATTGGATTATCGTTTCACCCGGGTGAAACGATCGTTCCACAGCCGTGATTCGATCGTTCCACGTAGGTGATACGATCGTTCCACCCTTGTGGAACGATAAAAAATAAGGCAGAACCGGTCTTCTTTTTACCGATTCTGCCTTGTTTTTTCGTTATAAGTCAACTGCTTTTCAGGCATGGATGCTGAGTTTCCGGATATACCGGATGATGAAAGCAAAGCCGATCAATGCTAAAACCGCCAGGCCTATGTAGGGCCACAAGTGAGTCTCCGAAATTTTGCCGCTTACCCATTCACTCTCTTTCCATTCACTGTCTGACATGGCGATAACACTGACGGCATTGTTGAAGAAATGCGCCAGAACCGGCAGCCATATATTCCGGGTCCAGATGATCAGATAACCAAAGTAAGCTCCTAAGATCATACGTGGGATGAATCCGTAGAACTGCAGGTGGAAAGCACTGAAAAGAATGGCGCAAATCCAGACAATGGCGTGCGGATTACTTGTCCAGCGCCCTATAATCTGCTGTAAAGTGCCGCGGAAGAGGAATTCTTCGCAGACTGCTGCCGTCAAGGCGATGACAATCAGATTGGTGAATAGAGGACAAATCCCTTCACCATCGATTAACAGGTTGGTGAAATGTTGGGCCAGATCTTCCTGTTGCCGCATCCAGTTTTCGATGGGAGCTGCCCAAGTTGGCAGCTGCATGCTTTCATTAAGCATTGACGTCAGACTGATAATCGGATTGAGAAGGATCATGCCGGCAATAACAAGTATGACCAGCCGTCCGTCGGGTATGCCGTTTATTCCTAAATAGTTTTTCGGCTGGTCACTGCACAACCAGGCTGTAATCAGGGCAGGCAGTAGGAAGGTTCCGACAGCCGTGATGAATTGAAACAGGCGCATCATGTCGGGATGCTGCTCCATGCCGGTAGTCGTTCCGTATATCAATTGGAACAGGCCTAATCCGAATAGAGATGACAACAGGCTTCCGATGGCGATCAGCAGTATCAATATAAAGAGTTGCATGCTTGTGCGTTGGGTTGTAAATAGAGCTTTCATAAAACGTCATGTTTGATTTTGTCCGCCCAAAGATAAAGATAAACTGATACTGCCACAAATAAATATTTCGTAGTTTTGTCTGTAAATTCAAAACAGCAGAATCATGAAAAGAGTAGGAAGTATAATTGGTGTCAGACCCGAGAAACTGGAAGAGTACAAACGTCTTCATGCCAATGTCTGGCCAGGTGTGTTGGAAATGATCAAGGCTTGTAATATCCGCAACTATTCTATTTACTACAAAGATGGAATGCTTTACAGTTATTATGAGTATGTAGGCGATGATTACGAAGCGGATATGAAGAAGATGGCGGCCGATCCGACTACGCAGGAATGGTGGAAATTGTGTAATCCTTGTCAGGATCCGGTTGCAAGCCGCAAGGAAGGCGAATGGTGGGCCGAAATGGAAGAAGTCTTTCATCTGGATTAAAGAAACATCCGGCCGCTTTCCTCGGCTGATGAAAAAGGTGAATGGGAAAAAACGATGTGTCGGTCTGTGCGTTTTTCGGGCTGAAAGCGATAGGAATGATATGTCTTTTTGGTAAAACAAAGCAATAAGTTACTGCATATAATAAAACATTTTTGGAAAACAAATTTCATAGATTAAAAATAAAGTTTTCTGAAAATGTTTTATTTGTATCTGATAATTAGCTGATTGACAAAAATTAACTGTGAAAAAGTTTTCCAAAATGAAAATCTATGAAGAATGAAGCTATCTTTGCTGAAGTTTATTTCAATAGATATTTAATCGAGTAAGACATGATTCAGACAGTAGTCAAACGAGACGGACGTATCGTTGGTTTCAACGAGGAAAAGATAGCTACGGCTATCCGAAAAGCTATGTTGCATACATCGATGGGCGAAGATATGCAACTGATCCGCCAGATAACGGACCGCATTTCTTTTAAAGGTGCGCCTCAAATGACGGTGGAAGATATACAGGATGCGGTAGAATTGGAGCTTATGAACAGCAGCCGCAAAGATGTAGCCCAGAAATATATCGCTTACCGGAATCAGCGAAGCATTGCCCGGAAAGCCAAAACCCGGGATATGTTCTTGGAGATCATCAATATCAAGTCGAATGATGTTACCCGTGAGAATGCCAATATGAATGCGGATACGCCGGCCGGTATGATGATGAAGTTCGCCAGCGAAACGACCAAGCCGTTTGTGGATGATTATTTGCTGAGCGAAGAAGCGAGAACGGCTGTCGAGAATAATTATCTGCATATTCATGATAAGGATTATTATCCGACAAAGAGCCTGACTTGTGTGCAGCATCCGTTGGATCGGATTCTGAGAGACGGTTTTTCGGCAGGACATGGTGAATCCCGCCCGGCGAAACGTATCGAGACTGCCAGTATTTTGGGCTGTATTTCGTTGGAGACGGCTCAGAATGAAATGCACGGCGGACAGGCTATTCCGGCGTTCGACTTCTACTTGGCTCCGTATGTCCGTTATAGTTTGATTGAGGAAATCAAGGTATTGGAACAGCTGACGGGGAACGATTATTCGCATTTGTATCAGGCTCCGCTGGATGATTATCTGGATAAGCCTCTTGATGGTCTGACTGGTGATGAACGAATCCTGCAACATGCCGTGAACCGGACGGTCAGCCGCGTACACCAATCCATGGAAGCCTTTATCCATAATATGAATACCATTCATTCGAGAGGTGGTAATCAGGTGGTGTTCAGCTCGATCAATTACGGAACAGATACGTCGGCCGAAGGTCGTTGTATCATTCGGGAGTTACTGAAAAGTACGTACCGCGGTGTTGGAAATGGAGAAACAGCGATTTTCCCGATCCAGATCTGGAAGAAGAAACGTGGTGTCAGTTATTTGCCGGATGACCGGAATTATGATTTGTATAAGTTGGCTTGTAAAGTGACCGCCCGTCGCTTCTTTCCGAATTTCCTGAATCTGGATGCTACGTTTAATCAGAGCGATGAGTGGAAAGCCGACGATCCGAAGCGTTATTTGCATGAAGTAGCGACGATGGGTTGCCGTACGCGTGTGTTCGAAAATCGCTTTGGTCCGAAAACTTCTATCGGACGTGGTAATCTGTCTTTCTCGACCATTAATATTGTTCGTCTGGCAATTGAATGCATGTCTATTGAAAATCAGGACGAACGTATCGCCATGTTCTTCTCTAAACTGGACCACATGCTGGAAGTAACGGCTCGACAGTTGCACGAGCGGATGGAATTCCAGAAGACGGCTTTTGCCAAACAGTTCCCGTTGCTGATGTCGGCCTTATGGTTAGGTAGTGAGAAATTGAATCCGAACGATACGATCGCTTCTGTCATCAACCAGGGAACATTGGGTATCGGATTCATTGGCTTGGCAGAATGTCTGGTGGCACTGACCGGCAAACATCATGGTGAAGATGCCTTTGCGCAAGAATTAGGACTGAAGATTGTCACTTATATGCGTGACCGTGCCAATCAGTTCTCCGAACAGTATCAGCATAACTACAGTATATTGGCTACTCCGGCGGAAGGGCTTTCCGGTAAGTTTACGGCAAAAGACCGCAAGCAGTTTGGTGTGTTGCCCGGAATTACCGATCGCGATTATTATACCAACTCCAACCATGTCCCGGTATATTACAAATGTAGTGCCCGTCATAAAGCAGAGATAGAAGCTCCGTATCATGATCTGACCCGCGGTGGACATATTTTCTATGTAGAAATGGATGGAGACGCAACTCATAATCCGGAAGTGATCATGCAGGTGGTAGATATGATGGATAAATATAATATCGGTTACGGCTCTGTAAACCACAATCGGAACCGTTGCCTGGATTGCGGATATGAGAATTCGGCGGAAGAACTGGAAGTATGCCCGAAGTGTGGTAGTAAGCACCTGGACAAGCTACAGCGTATTACCGGTTATCTGGTGGGAACAACAGACCGCTGGAACAAAGCCAAACTGGCTGAATTGAAAGATCGTGTCACTCATACAGACAAAAGAGACTAAGATGATTTCGGTATTAGATATATTGGAAGATACGACAGTAGATGGTCCGGGTTTCCGGACTACTATTTATTGTGCCGGTTGTCCGAACCATTGTCCGGGTTGTCATAATCCGGAGTCGTGGAATCAAGGAAACGGACAAGCCATGGAAACTGAAGAAATTCTGGAACGTGTACTGGCTGATGAATTCGCCAACGTTACTTTCAGTGGCGGAGATCCGATGTATCAGGCAAAAGGTTTTACCGAACTGGCTCAAGCCATCAAGGCGAAGAGTAATAAGAATATCTGGTGTTATACCGGTTATCTGTTTGAAAACCTCGTGAAAATGCCGGATCAGAAAGCCTTGCTCGAACAGATTGACGTGTTGGTAGACGGCCCGTTTATCGAATCCCAGAAAGATGAGGATTTGTTATTCCGGGGAAGTTCCAATCAGCGTCTGATTGATGTGCAGGCTTCTTTGCAGGCTGGTAAAGTTGTCCTTTTTCCGTATGATCCGTTTGAATTATAGAAGCATCCCAAAATACGCCGGCTTTTGATCAAAACACGCCGGGAATTCATCAAAAGCCGGCGTGTTTTGAATCATTCCTAGTAGGAATTAAAAGCGAAACTAGCGAGAATCGTTTTCGATTCCCGTTAGTTTCGTTTTCGTTTTTAGAAATCCTTATTTCATCTACTGATAAATTCGAAAAACGATCTTTCATTATTTTTCTATCTGTTTGTATTTCTGTTGGTTTTGGTGATTCAAGGACGAATCGGCAAGTAGAGGCGCAGCGTGCTGCTCCTCAAACGGTGTTGTTAAAAATACCGACATATATATTAGGCACGGATGACACGGAAAACACGGTTTAAAATAAATATTTACCGTGTTAATCTGCGTAATCCGTGCCTGATTTTCTGTTACAATAGGCTGGAGGCGCAGCACGCTGCGCCTCTACTGTCGCAAGGTCTGTTATATAATTTGAAGTACATGGAACAGTTGGAACATTTATCATTCAAAGGTCAGAAAGCGTTGTTTGTTCGCTTGGAGGAATTGGCACGCATCGCCAATATGAACAAGAAGGAACGGGCTGAATACGAGGAAGCCCTGAAAATATACCGGGATAATGAGAATGTTGTTACGACGGCAAGGAGAGAAGGGAAAGAAGAAGGGCGAAAAGAAGGTATAGCAATTGGTGAAGAGAGAGGCGTACTTAAAACCGCCCGCCTGATGAAACAGAACGGAGCTTCCGTTGAATTCATTGAGCAATGTACGGGCTTATCTGACGAGGAAATCGAGAGTTTATAAAGAGATGTAAGTAGAGGCGTAGCGTGCTGCGCCTCAAACGGTGTTGTTAAAAATACCGACATATATATATTAGGCACGGAACACGGTTAAAAAACGGTGGAATCTGTGCCTGATTTTCTGCTATGATAGGCTGGAGGCGCAGCACCTCCAATGAGATATATCCTCTATTGGTCGATAGAGGTCGTCTCTACTGATCGGTAGAGATTGGCTCTACTTCCCGATAGAGGTAACCTCTACTGTTCGATAGAGGTTGTCTCTATAGTTCAATAGAGATGAACGCTATAGAGGTTTATTCAAGAAAATGGGGATTACATACATGAAACAACCTTGTTTTGTCCTTTAATCACCTGATTTGGAAAAATAATATGAGTTTTTTCTTGTTGATTCGGAAATCCTCTTTATCTTTGCATCGAATCCGTAGCAGACAGCGGTCTGCAAGAAGCGGTTTCGTACATATTTAATGTAAGCATTTTACGAAGATTATTCCTGTATATAAAATCTGGAAAATTTTAGTGTTGTGGAATAATGAACAGTAAATGCTTGCGCTGATTACGTATATAAAAGTGTCTGCCATTTTTATGGGTGGATTGTATTATATCGTATAAGCGCGGGCTGTTGTTTTATTGTTACAGTGTGGGCGAATTTCCAGATGCCTTAGAGTAAGCAATAGACAACTAGCCCGCGTTTTTTTATGCCCGTTCATAATGATTCGCGGGGGTTGTATTAACTCCTTCGTAAAATTAATTGGTTGAATTATCCTTTTAATTAACTATTTAATTTATTCATTATGAACAAAAAAGTACTTACGCTTTGTGCGGCGATGCTGTTAACAGGATCGCTGACAACAGTTAATGCAGCGTCTGTAGCTTGGAAGTATTTTGATGAACAAAAATCAGAAGTAACAACAGCCACAGAAGGTCAATTAACTGTTATGAAATTAACAGGTGACGTCGAATTGAAGAATCAGAAAGATTATTTATTAATCGATCAAAACAACTTCGTTTTTGATGGTCAAGGTCATACCTTTAAAGGGCATATTGTAATTACAGGTTCGAATGTTACTATTAAGAATTTGAAACTGGATTATAAGAATGTATTTACAAAAGAAGAAAATGGTACTATCTCTGTAAATAAAACAGCAATTACAGTAATTTCTGATAAGGTTACTATTATAGAAAATGATATTACTTGTTCTTCCGATTATTGGGTAGCTAATGCTATTACGGTATTCCCAACAAAAGAAGATGCAACAATTACTATCAGCGATAATACGATTTCTGGTTGTAACTCAATTGTCTATAAAGGTGATGAATCACAAGAAACAGGCTCAACGGGAATTCAAGTTGTTGAAGAATACAATTTGGCAAATACGGGATTAGAAGGTAAGTTGGGATCCTCTGAATCTTTAAAGAATTTTGATGCTGTTGCTTCTATAGGCAATAATACTTTTAAGGATGCTTATACAGACTTTAGTTATGTTGATTGGACAACAAGTTCTGGAGACACTAAGGCTATTCAAGTTTCTGTATTAAAAGGTACAGATGGTAAAATTGAAAATACTAAAGCCATTAAGTCTTTGGTTACAGATGCTACAGATAAAGGTGATATCTCTAAATTCAATGGCACTCTTTATGAATTGGAAGTTGCTTTAAATGCAGCTTATGGTAAGCAAGAAATGCCGAATGTCGCTACTATCGAATGTAATGATGGTGTAAAGGAAATACAGAAAGGTGATGTTATAGTTGCCGGTATCCAGCCAGCTTCATGGGGTCAGTATGAATACTTCAAACCAGCAACTGATGCTTTGAAGAATGGTAGTGAAACTTTATTGGTTTTGCGTGGAGCTGTCGTTACAACAACTCATAAAGATGGTGTTTCTTCATATTATTTGAATCAATATAAACCAAGTGATCTTGAAAAAGATGATATTAAGAAATATACATTTACATTTGATGTTGTAGAAACTCAGCCGAATGCAGCTTGGGAAGTTCGTTTGAAAGATGGATATGGTAAGTACTTTACTTATAATAACCAATTTGTTACTGTAGATGTTAAGGTAAAAAAAGATGCTAAGAAAGGTTTCTTGTTTGATGATAAAGAATATTTACCAATTGAATTTGGATTGAAGGCGGGTGGCGAATATTTGGCATTTAATTGGGCTACAGCTGCGTGGAAAACTGTTTCAAATATTGTTGATGCACAAGCATTTGGCGCATCAACTGTCGGTCGTGCCTTCATGTATGCTGAAACACTGTTGAAACGTTACGGTGAATATTTCAAGTTGGCAATTACTTACGACAAAGATGGTAAGAATGAAACTGACCTGACGAGTATCTTCGCTGGTGAATTGACTCCGGTTAAGAATGTTTGGTATGATAATGGTAAAATATCATATGACTTGGCTGATCCGAAGGCACGTGAGTTTATGTTGATCAATGAAAAGAATCAGATCTTGGTTGTCAATACAGATCCTAAAACAGCTTGGTCAACTGGTTCTCAGATCCATGCTTTCAAACTGGAGTTGATAGATGCGAGAACTTACGTATTAGATCTAAAGAAAGATCAGAATTACAAGGCTACATTCTCTTTGGAATACAAGCCAAGTGCAGCAGGCATGGAAGGTTCTACTGATATCGTTGCTATTTATGTAGATGGCAGAGAAATCGGTTGTTATTTGGATAAACAAGTTCCGGTATTGGCAGCGACAGGTAATGTTGGAGAACTAATCGATGTGGATATTACATTGAATCCGTCTGCTCTTGTAAAAGCTGAAAGTTGGTTGACTGCTCCAGTTTATTACAACGTGACGGTTAAGAACCAGAACAAGAAAGCTAAACACTATGGTGAAGTATTAGGTTTGAGCGAAGAAGGAAGTGCTGATTTTGTAGATCCGGAAAATATTGACCAGACAATGCCTGAAGGTCAATTTGCTATAGAATGGGATGGTTCTCATTATGTATTCACTAACCGTGAGAAGAAGGACGCTAAGACTTACATATTAGGTTCTGATTTCTATGAAGTAGATAAGTCGAAGAACTTGTTTGCATACCGTGACTATCAATATAACTTGATGGATACATTGGAAATTGCTCCGATTTCTACTTATACAGATGCAGATGGTTTCAAACGTTTCACGACAGCTGATTTGAATAACAACACTTACACAGTTTCCATGAAATTATTGAACGGCGATTCGTTGAATATTGTTGAAAATCATAATGACAAACATCGTGTAGGTTTGGATGAAGACAAGGCTACAGAATGGCGTATCGAAATGTCTCAAGTAAGACTTGTAGATGCTACAAACGATTTCTTGCGTTATGTTCCTGATACAGTTACTGTAGAAGTTCCTATCAAGTATTATGTAGCAGGTAAGGGCTGGATGACAACGACAACTGATGCTGAAAAAGCAGAAAATAACAAGGCTGAATATGTTTACAATGCCAATGCTGCGTTGAAGATCTGTACTTACATCTTGAAGAATACTGATAACAATGAGTATTTACGAGGTGATAAATATCAAGAATCAAAAGGTAACCAATATTATGTTTGCGATAGATCAACAGAAGACGCAATTCGTATTGCCTTTAAGAAGATTGGCGATGAAACACTGAATTTGGTTCCGGCTTATACTGAATATGGTAGTGATTGGTGGGATATTAGAACTGTTCAGGAAGATAATTACAAATATTATGCAGAAAATTTAGGTTTGTCTTATAACAAGATCATCGGAGGAACAACATCTTTGACTGGTGTATTGAAAGATGAACAATATTTGTACAAAGCACCAACAAACGACTTGTTTGTAATCAATGTTGCAGAAGCTCCTACTTACAAGAAGATGGATCAGGGTTCTAAGATCATTATTTCTCGTTTAGCAAACAATGATGAAGTGATTTACGAAGCTGGTGAATTTGCAGGTATTAGCAATCGTGCTGCTTACAAAGATATTAAACCGACATTGTATGTAGATACAGCATACGTTAACCGTGCAGGTAACTTTGCTTATCAATATCTGTTAGGTGTTAATATTAATCGTATTGATACAACTTATGAATGTAATATCCCGGCTCATGGAATTCACAAAGAAGACACAACATATGGTCGTTTCTTGGTTAACATGGTAGATTCAGCAAAAGCTTGTAAAGATGTTCATAACAATAAGTTTGTTTATGATGGTGAATATAAACTTGCATTTGTCGAAGGTTATCGTACTAATGATACTTTGTTCTTTACAAATGAAGCAGACAAGGTTGTTTCTTCAATGAAGATTGGTGATGCAAATTCTAATATTGCGAAGTTTGCTTTCAAGATGATTGATGAAGAAGCAAATGAATTTGTAATCGAAACAGGTACAGGTTACATTAATAAAGAAGTTGTTAATGGAAATGGAACTGTAGAGGTTATTTCTGAAGCAACTGTTCCTGGTTACTTACGTTGGGTAAATGGTAACTTAGTTGTAACTACCAACATTGAAAAAGCAGAACGCTTCACAATGGAAGCTAGCGACAAAGAAGCTACTGCTAACGAAAACATCGTTGCTGGTAACGTAGTAGTTGCAGGCGTTAACGGTGCCGTAGTAGTTAAGGGTGCTGAAGGTAAGAACGTAATCGTATCAACTATCCTTGGTAAGGTAGTAGCTAACGAAGTAGTTTCTTCAGACAATGCTACCATCGCTGCTCCGGCTGGTATCGTAGTTGTATCAGTTGATGGCGAAAGCTTCAAGGTAGTAGTAAAATAATTGACAATTGACGATTGATAATTGACAATTATAAAATCAGTAGAGACGTGGCGTGCCGCGTCTCTCTGATAAAAAGAAATTCATAATAAATAAATTTTCCGCCGCCGGTTTTCCGGTCGAATAAGTATCCCGTGAGGGGGAAAGTGGAAGTTGTTAATAAATAGAGTTAATAGTCACAAGTCAACCAGAGCTCTGTCCTTCGGGGTAGAGGGAAAGGAATAGGCAAGTACCCTGCGAAGGCGAAAACGTGGCGTTAGTATTAATAATAGTGTAATATAAAGTTTATGTTCCGCTCGTAGTCTTGCGAAAGGTGAGCGCGGAATCTCAAAAAGAGGAAATCCCTGTCGTTCTATTTCGGATGGCAGGGATTTTTTATCTACCTTTGTCGGTATCAATTATAATATTTACCGGTCGTATCATGAAAAAGTATTTGATCCTTTTTATTTTGCTTATATCTGGTTGGCATATTGCCGTAAGGGCTGAATCAACTGGAGAAGTTATCCGTATATCAACCGACGAAACGGATTTGATTTATCGTCAGGCTCCGAATGGACGCTTGTATCAGGTCTATCTGGGACCTAAGTTAATGCATCAGACAGATTTGGAACATTTTTCTCCTTTTGCCAAAGGTGGATCGGATGGAAGTGCCGGACAACGGGGATGGGAGATTTATATGACTTCGGGTGCAGAAGATTTCTTTGAACCGGCCCTAGGTATCACGCATGCGGATGGGAACATGAGTACAATCCTCACGTATGTCTCTTCTGAACAGAAAGCAATTGACAGTAATGCGACGGAAACGATCATCCGTTTGAAAGATAATCAGTATCCTTTACAGGTGGTAATGCATTATGTCGCTTATAAGAAAGAAAATGTGATCAAGACCTGGACGGAAATCAGTCATCAGGAAAAGAAACCGATCCGGTTGAATCGCTACGCATCGTCAATTATTTATTTTGAGCGTCCGTCTTATTATCTGACGGAGTTCAATGGCGATTGGGCTAAGGAAATGAATATGACAACCCAGCAGTTGCAGTATGGCAAGAAGATTCTGGATACCAAATTAGGTACACGGGCAGCCATGCATGTGTATCCGTTTTTTGAACTGGGTTTCGGACAGCCGGCAGAAGAACATCGGGGAGAAGTGGTACTGGGAACAATCGGGTGGACCGGTAATTTCCGCTTTACTTTCGAAGTGGATAATGTCGGTAATCTGCGGGTTATTTCAGGAATCAATCCATACGCTTCGCATTATGAACTGAAGGCGGGAGAGACATTTACCACTCCTGAGTTTATCTTTACACGTAGTGATGAAGGAAAAGGAGATGCCAGCCGTAGTTTTCATCAGTGGGCCAGAAATTATCAGTTATATGATGGTAAAGGTGATCGGTTGACACTGTTGAATAACTGGGAGAATACGTATTTTAATTTTGATCAGGATAAACTCAGTACGCTGATGGTTGAGGCAAAATCATTGGGCGTCAATCTATTCCTTTTGGATGACGGTTGGTTTGGAAATGAATTTCCTCGTAACGATGATCATGCCGGTTTGGGAGATTGGCAGGTAATGAAGAGCAAACTGCCGGATGGTATTCCTTTTCTGGTAAAAGAAGCTAAAAAAGCGGGGGTTAAGTTTGGTATCTGGATTGAACCGGAGATGGTAAATCCGAAGAGTAACTTGGCGCAGAAACATCCGGACTGGATAATCCGTCTGCCGAATCGGGAGACTTATTATTATCGGAATCAGCTGGTACTCGACCTTACGAATCCGGAGGTTCAGGATTTTGTATTCGACGTAGTGGACAATCTGTTGACAGAGAATCCGGAAATTGCTTTCTTCAAATGGGATTGCAACAGTCCGATTACCAATATTTATTCTCCGTATTTGAAAGATAAGCAGGAACAACTGTATGTAGATTATGTACGGGGATTATATAAGGTGTTGGACCGTATCCGTGCCAAATATCCGGCTGTGCCGATGATGCTCTGCTCGGGTGGTGGAGCTCGCTGTGATTATGGAGCTCTGAAATATTTTACTGAATTCTGGGCAAGTGATAATACCGATCCGGTTGAGCGTTTGTTTATTCAGTGGGGCTTCTCGCAATTCTTCCCATCGAAGGCTATTTGTGCGCATGTAACCAGCTGGAATAAGAATACTTCTGTGAAGTTTCGTGTCGATGTAGCCATGATGTGTAAAATGGGCTTTGATATCGGTCTGAAAGATCTGAACGCAGATGAATTGACTTTCTGCCAGGAAGCCGTTGCTAATTATCACCGGTTGAAACCGATTATCCTCAATGGAGATTTCTATCGTCTGGTATCTCCGTATGATACAGAGCACATGGCTGTAATGCACGTAGGTGATAACCAGAAGAAAGCCATTCTGTATACGTATGATATTCATCCCCGTTATGCTGAAAGTACCTATCCGGTTCTGTTGCAAGGATTAGATCCTGCCAAGATGTATAAGGTGGAGGAAATCAATCTGATGCCGGATACGGAATCGGGGGCTGCCATTAACGGACAGACTTACTCGGGTGATTACCTGATGAAAGTAGGTGTACGGGTATTCTCTGCCCGGCATACAACCAGCCATATCTTTGAAATTACGGCGCTTGATTAAAACTTCTGATATGTAGTAGGGCGTGCCTGGTCAGGTGCGCCCTTTTTAGTTTATCGTCATTCCTATTGACAGCTGATACCTGTCCCTTAAATATCGAATCAATAGAACCTTACCTGCAGGAAACTTTTGCATTTCTTATCTTGTAACCGTTTTGTAATATCTGTGACATCTTATTGAAACAGACAATTAGGAATTTTGCAACCAGAATAATATACATTTAACACTTTATGGAAACATTCTATTTGTTTTTGGTCCTTTTCCTGGCAGTACTGGCGATTTTTGACTTGTCGGTCGGTGTCAGTAATGATGCGGTGAACTTCCTAAACGCTTCGATTGGTTCTAAGGCTGCATCTTTTCGTGTGATAATGATTGTAGCGGCTGTCGGTATTTTGGTCGGAGCAGCTCTGTCGAATGGTATGATGGATATTGCGCGGCATGGTATTTATCAGCCCCAGTATTTCTATTTCTCAGAGATTATGTGTATCCTGGTAGCGGTGATGTTGACTGATGTGGTGATTTTGGATATATTCAACTCTTTGGGAATGCCTACTTCTACAACTGTTTCATTGGTATTTGAATTGTTGGGAGGTACGGTTGCGTATTCTTTAATTAAGATCGCTAATGATACGGAAGGTATCCTTCAGATTGGTAATTTGATGAATACCGATAAAGCTTTGACCGTAATTTTGGCTATTTTTACTTCAGTAGCTATCGCTTTTATTTTCGGTGTACTGGTTCAATATATCTCTCGTCTGATTTTTACATTCAACTATCGTAAGACAGCTAAATATTTCATTGGATTGTTTGGTGGCTTGGCTGCTACTTCCATTGTCTATTTCATGTTGTTCAAAGGCTTGAAATCAAGTCCGTTTTTGGCTGGTCCGGTAGCTGATTATATCTTTAGCCATACGGCTGATCTGGTATTGTATTGTTTTATCGGTTTTACTATCCTGATGCAGGTATTGCATTGGTTGAAGGTAAATGTGTTCAAAGTAATTGTACTGATGGGTACTTTTGCGTTGGCATTGGCTTTTGCCGGTAATGACTTGGTCAACTTTATCGGTGTGCCATTGGCCGGTTATTCTGCTTATACTGATTTCTTGGCACAGAATGGAACAACCACTCCGGATACCTTCCTGATGACTTCTTTGCAGGGTTCAGCCAAGACGCCGTGGTATTTCTTGGTAGGTTCAGGAATTGTGATGGTGATTGCTTTGTTGACATCCAAGAAAGCTCATAATGTGGTTAAGACTTCTGTGGATTTGGCTCGTCAGTCAGATGGCGATGAGAATTTTGGAACCTCACCGGTTGCTCGTGTCTTGGTGCGTGTCTGCAGTAATGCTTCGGCAACAATCATGAATGTGGTTCCTGTCCCGGTTAAGAATTGGATTGACCGTCGTTTTAATAATCAGGAGATAATTTTGGAAGATCAGGCAAGTTTTGATTTGGTCAGAGCTTCCGTTAATGTGGTTCTTTCCGGTTTGTTGATTGCTATTGGTACTTCCTTGAAATTACCTTTGTCAACAACTTATGTTGCTTTCATGGTGGCAATGGGTTCATCTTTGGCGGACCGTGCTTGGGGACGTGAGAGTGCGGTATTCCGTATCACTGGTGTGTTGTCAGTGATTGGTGGTTGGTTCATCACAGCAGGAGCAGCTTTCTCTATCTGTTTCATTGTTACGATGATTATTTATTTAGGAGGTGCGCCTGCTATCATAGCCATGATTGCTTTGGCTGTTTACTCTTTGATAAAAAGTCAGATCATTTATAAGAAGAAAAAACACAAGGAAGCTATGCAGAGCGAGGTGAATACAACCGTAGCCAAATTGCGTATGGCTACTAATCCTATCGAAGCTTTGAATTTGTTCCGTCAGCATAGCCGTGAAGAATTGAAGGATGATCTGCAATTTGCTGCAGAAGCATTGAATGCTGCTGTAGAAGGATTCACGCACGAAAACTTGAAGGAACTGCGGCATGTGATGGCAGCCATCGAGGAGAAGAAAGAACACTTGAAGCAGGTTAAGCGTGTGGGAACATTGGGTGTGACTCAGCTGGATCGCGATATTGCTATCGATAAGGGATTGTATTACTATCAGAGTAACGACTTTGCCAGTGAGATCGTATATAGTATCCGTCGTTTGGTTGAACCATGCAAACAGCATATTGACAACAACTTCAATCCGTTGAATGATATTCAGAAAAATGACTTTACCGGTATGGATAATCGGGTAATCAGTTATCTGAACCGTTGTGCGGAAATGATCGACAAGAACAACTACGATATTATGCCTTCACTGGTAGATGAATCTAATCAGCTGGTAGTAGGCCTGACACAATTGAAGAAAGAAGAATTGAAACGTATTCAAGGGCAGTCAGGTAGTACAAAGGTCAGCATGGTTTATCTGAATATGTTGCATGAAACGATTAACGTTGTCAACTTCTCTTGTAATTTGATAAAGGTAAGCAAGAAGTTCCAGATGGAATAAGGGGGAACATCTTGTATCGTATTTTGGAATAAAAGGCAAGAGTCACGAAAGGGAACAGATTAAATGTTCATTTCGTGACTCTTTTGTTTATCTTGTAAAAAGTCTCTACAAGTTTTCTGCTTTTCTTTTCAGTTATATTTTAGCCGTGAAGAACCTTTTCCATATCGATTACGGGCCATGGCTGATAATCTTTCCAGGCACCACGGGTAAAATCCGGAATCACAACCGAACGGCTTTTGTTTAATACCGAACGTTCACTTAATTCCACAATCGACGACCAGGCAGCAGCATCATATACGGATTGATCTAATGGATAGCCATTACGTAAGCAGTAAATCAATCGCCAGTCCATGATAAAATCCATTCCTCCGTGTCCACCGATTTTCTTGGCTTTTTCGCCAATGTATTTGCTCAACGGATGTTCGAACTTTTTCAGGTATTCTTTCTGTTGTTCTTCTGTCATGAATTCATGCGATTGAATTGCAATCTTTTCTTCCGGATATTTCACGGCTACTCCCTTGGTCCCCTGTACCAAGTGGATACGAGAGTATGGTTGTGGAGTTGTTGTGTCGTGTTGGATAAGGATCGTCTTACCATTGGCTGTATGGATGAGGGTAGTGTTCATATCTCCCAGCATATAGCGTTCGGACAGTGTGATGCGTTCATCATCTTTCAGATTTTCTTTGGCCCACAAAGCCAATCCATACTGATTGGTGGACATGGAAGTCAGGTATTCCATTCGGTCACCTTGATTAATACCCATGATTTGGGCAATCGGGCCTAATCCGTGGGTTGGATAAGGATTTCCAGTATGATATTTGCTGTATTCCAATCGCCAGTGTTTATAATATCCATTGTATTTTTCGCCTGTCAGGGTATGGATATAAGCCCCTTCGGTATGGATAATTTCACCTAATTCTCCTTGACGGGCCATATTTAACGTTGCTAATTCGAAGAAGTCATAGCAACAGTTTTCCAGCATCATACAGTGCAATTGTTTTTCTTCAGCTTTATCTACCAAGGCCCAGCAGTCTTTTACGGTTAAAGCGGCAGGAACCTCGATAACGACATGTTTTCCATGGTCCATTGCATATAAAGCAATCGGTACGTGCAATGTCCAGGGAGTCGCATTATAGATGAGGTCTATATCGTCCCGTTCACACATTTTTTTCCAGTCTTCTTCACCGGTATAAATAGCCGGATCTTTTCTTCCGTTTTTCTTTAAGATCTGTCGGCAATTTTCAATTCTGTCTTTATTCAGGTCACATAGAGCAACAATTTCTGTACCTTCAATATGACTCATACGTTCTACGGCTCCGGCTCCACGACCTAATCCGACAATACCTAACCGGACTGTGGGGATAGGCTGACAGCGCAAGCCTAAAACAGATTTACCTTTTCGTTCAGGTACGGCATCAGTCATTAAATCAGGCGCGGGAGTTGGGGTTGGAGTTGCTTGTACTGGGATCTGATTCAAGGCGGTTACCGCTCCTCCAGCCAAGGATGCTTTTAGGAAATTTCTTCTGTTCATCATGTGAAATATAGATTATAAGTTAATAAAATGATTGACTAGATCTGCTTTTTCAAAGGTAAGTAAAAACGGAGTATGTATGGCAAAAAGATTTTAAAACCATCATATATTAACCTTTTTTATAGTCAAAACTATTGACAACTCTATTGACAATCTCTACTTTTGCACTGTGGTTTTTTCATAATAGTATTAGATTTAAGGTTAACAAAGTTGATTAGGGGTTGTCGTGAGACAGCCTTTAATTTTTTATATCAGTCTCATTCTTCAGTCTTCCTTTATATTCTTCCTATAATTCTCGTTGGTTTTGATGTTGATTCCCGTTACTTTTGTTTTCGAATCTCGTTTCTTTTGTTGACTTAGATGTTCAAATATCTTTTTGTATGGATTTTTGTAGAACAAGAAGGCTTTCCGGCCCCATGTTGAAAAGTAAATCTACGATACTGAGATTCGGAAGGAAACCCTGTTTTTCCTGGAATACCTGGTAATAGGGAACAGGCAGGAATGAGGGATCGTTTCCTTCGTGTTTAGGACGTATAATTTCTCTGAAGTCTGCTGTCACATCTGCTTGGTAGTCGGTTGTATAACGGATTTGGGGCTGGATGTCGATCAATTGGCAGACAACTTCACGCAGAGCCTCGTTGAAATCAAGCAGAAACTCATATTTCTTTTCGTAGAAAGGAGCAAAATCTTCTTCGTAATATTCGAAAAAAGGACTCATCCGATAGGCTGAGACCAAGGCATTCCAATGTAGATGACGCCAGTTTCCGTGATCGGATATGCGGATATCTTTGGTCAGGCATTTCAGTGTATCCGGCTTGACAATCGGAACCGTAAGCGCCTGAGGTCCATTTGCTGCTGCAATGATACATCGGTTGCGATAGGTCTGTTTCAGGTAATTCTCTTGCGTTTCCAGACAGATCTGGTCATAGGCAAGTAATTTAGTATATAGTTGGATAGGACCTAAATAGGCCGTTGAAATATAGGCTGTATTCATATTTATTTGTTTTATCAAGTTTGTACCGGATTATCTGATTATTTGATACGGGTAAACCGGTTATTTTTATCGGAACTGTACCAGCAAAAGAAAATATGTCCCAGAATATGGTCTTCCGGAATGATTCCCAAATGGCGGGAATCGATGGCTACATCTCTATAGTCTGATAAGAACCAATAATAATTCTGTCGGAAAAAGAAGAAATTGGTCTGCTTGCCATCCAGGAATAATTTCCCGTCTTTGAAGACTGCTTTTCCCTCCGTTTCATTTAATATGGCTTCACGACATGCCAAAAGCGAGAGGCTGTCTAACGCATACGTCCTGTCTTTTTGGGGGACAATAAACTGATAGTCTGGTGAGGAATACATCCGAAAATAAGACCGGAGATAAGCCGGAAGTTCCTCTTTGATCTGATAGGCCTCAAACGATGTCAGAACGCAGGTAATACCTCCATCGACCGCTTTCCACTCTCTTGATCGCTCTGGCAATTTCTTTAACAGACGGATGAATGCCTCTTTCCCGTGATTGGCCATGAAATAAGAGGCCTGGGCGTGTGGAGAATGCGGATATTCTTTTCCGTTGATGCGATAACCTGTATGAGTTACCCGTATCGTATCACCCGGTAAGGCAATACAACGGCTGACAAACACAGGTGGATGAACGGTGTCTTTTCGCAGCGGACTATAGAACATCATCGTCGCATTCCGTTTGGGTTGTTTTCCGAAAGGCGTTTTGTCGAGCAATACAAAATCTCCCTGATGTAATGATGTCTCCATGGAGTCGGTTGACAGATGGAGCGATTCAACCAGGAACAGACGGATTCCCATAACAAGAGCGGCCAGCAGTAAAACTCCTGCCAGCCACTTCAGATAGTATGTCCTGTTTTTCTTTTTGCGTTGCATACCGACATTCTATGATCATGTCTTATTTCATGCTGTCAACCCAGCGGAACAGACGGTTCCAACGAATACCTCCGTCAAACAGGCTGCGGTCTTTGTCCAAAGACAACCAGATCATGATTGGTTTTCCAACAATATGATCTTCCGGAACAAATCCCCACGAACGACTGTCGGCACTATTATGGCGGTTGTCACCCATCATCCAGTAATAATCGTATTGGAAGGTATACGTAGTAGCCTTTTCACCATTAATATAAACTACACCATCTTTTTCTTCCAGTTCATTATGCTCGTAGTTCTTGATACAACGGTGATAGAGTGCCAGATTTTCCGGTGTCAGTTCGATGGTAGCTCCTCGTTTCGGAATCCAAATCGGACCGTAATTATCGCGTGTCCATCCGTTATCGTAGTCAACCGGATAATACATGGTTCCTCCAATGATTTCAGGCTCGACGATCACCTTCTTGACAGATGGTAACTTCTTTACCTGTGCTACCATGGATTCTGTCATCGGGAAACGGTAAACCAGGTTATAAGCTCCATTCGCATTCGGTTGGAATCCGAGGAAAGAAAGGGTTTCCGGATCTGTTACCGTACAAGGTTGCCCGTAAGGCATATAATCGTCACGACTGACTCCCCAGTTGCGGAACATGGTTTCGGTAAGCGGTGTTTCCGTTTCCACGAAATAGTTCAGCTGCATATTCTTCGGGTTTTGAGCAGCCTTGCCGTTGATATAAACCTGATTATTACGGATACTCAGACTGTCACCCGGAAGACCTACGCAACGCTTTACGTAATTTTCCCGTTTGTCAACCGGCCGGTAAATGATCTCGCCGAACGATTGTTTGTTCATGTGTACAGCTTCACGTCCGTACATCTGAACCAATGTATAGTAATCCGGATTCTGTTGAAGAGTAGCTACCGTATCCCCAGCCGGGAAGTTAAATACGACAATATCGTTTCGCTGTATCTGTCCTAAACCAGCCACACGTTTGTAATCCCACGAAGGCCAGTCGAGATACGATTTGCAGTTAAATATCGGCAAGGTGTTCTGCACCAGCGGAAAAGATAATGGTGTATTCGGAACGCGAGGTCCGTAACTGACTTTGCTGACAAACAGATAATCACCTACCAACAAAGATTTTTCCAAGGATGAACTGGGAATCTGATAATTCTGGAAAATGAACAGATTGATGAAATAGACAGCCACTAGCGCGAAGATAATGTCGTCAATCCAGTCATAAATACTTTTCAGAGTCGGATTGTTTGTCTTCTTCCAGGCACCCCACGGAATGTATTTTGTCAGATAAATATCTGCCAGCAAAATATATCCCAATGCCAGCCATCCGTTTTGCATCCATAGGATAAACAATCCATACAGGACGGCAGCAATGGCAAATTTGATATATTGTTTTTTCTCTATTTTCTTCATACTTCTGATGATATTATGCTTTCAAAATCTCAGAAATGGAACAAGTCATTCATTCCTAAAAAGCCTTTCTTTCCAGCTGTAAATTCAGCGGCTACAACAGCTCCCAAAGCGAAACCGGCACGGCTCTTGGCATCATGTTTGATGCTGATTGTATCTACGTCTGATTCATAAATGATTTCATGAATACCCGGTACTTCTCCTTCGCGAATAGCGTGAATTGGCAAATCGGTCGGTTTCTCGGCTGTTTCCAAGGTCCAACGATCTTTCCGGTCCAGATTCTCAATGATTCCTTCTGCTAAGGTAATAGCAGTACCACTGGGCGCATCCAGTTTGTGAATGTGATGAACCTCTGTCATCCGGGCATCATAGTTCGGAAAATTATTCATGACCTTGGCCAGATATTTGTTTAAAGCAAAGAAAATATTCACGCCAATACTGAAATTAGAAGCATAGAAGAATGTTTTTCCTTCGTTTTCACACATCTGCTTTATTTCACCCAAGCGATCTAACCAGCCTGTTGTACCAGAAACAACTGGAACACCGGCTTCAAAACATTTCATATAATTGTTGAACGCTGTTGCAGGGGTAGTAAATTCGATGGCTACATCGGCACTTTTGAATGCATCCGACTGGAAATCTTCCGGGTTATTTATATCAATGATGGATACAATTTCATGACCTCTGCTCAAGGCAATCTGTTCGATGGTCTTCCCCATCTTTCCATAACCGACAAGTGCTATTTTCATATTTTTACTGTTTTTATGTTGCAAATCTTCATTTAATCTGTTGGAATCTTGGTACAAAAATACAAAAATAGCTGGAATATGCGAATAAAAAAGATGGTGTCAGATTATTTCCTATCTTTGCAAGGAGTTAGGTTGGTCTCATCATGGGACTGACGAACCTTGGTGTACCCTGTACTTTCGTTGAAAGGGATTATCCAAGGTGAAGAAAATCAGAAAATAAAAGGAATATGAAGATAGCAATTGTCGGAACTGGATATGTAGGTTTGGTCAGTGGTACCTGTTTCGCCGAAATGGGTACGGAAGTCTTTTGTGTGGATGTAAATGAGAAGAAAATAGCTGATTTGAATCAGGGTATTCTTCCTATTTACGAGCCCGGACTGGAAGAAATGGTAAACCGTAACCAGAAAGCCGGACGATTACATTTTGTGACAGATCTGGCTTCCTGCCTGAATGAGGTAGAAGTGGTGTTCAGTGCTGTAGGGACTCCACCCGATGAGGATGGAAGTGCCGACTTGAAATATGTATTGGAGGTAGCCCATACGGTAGGCCGTTACATGAATAAATACCTGACAGTTGTAACGAAAAGTACTGTACCCGTTGGAACAGCTAAGAAAGTTCGTCAGGCTATTCAGGAAGAACTGGATAAACGGGGTTCTGACCTGACCTTTGATGTGGCTTCTAATCCGGAATTTTTGAAGGAAGGAGCTGCCGTGAAAGATTTTTTGAGTCCGGACCGAATTGTGGTAGGTGTGGAATCTGAACGCTCAAAAGAACTGATGACCCGTTTATACCGTCCGTTCTTACTCAATAATTTCCGAGTTATTTTCATGGATGTACCTTCGGCTGAAATGACCAAATATGCAGCCAATGCCATGTTGGCAACCCGTATCAGCTTTATGAATGATATAGCCAATCTGTGCGAGATTGTTGGAGCAAATGTGAATATGGTACGTAAAGGTATTGGTACGGATGTTCGGATTGGTCACCGTTTTCTGTATCCCGGTTGTGGTTACGGTGGCTCCTGTTTCCCGAAAGATGTGAAAGCTTTGGTGAAGACGGCAGCTGATCATGGCTATCCGATGCGAATCCTGCAAGCCGTTGAGGAAGTCAATGAACAACAGAAATCTATTCTCTTCCGGAAGGTAGATAAATACTTCAAAGGTGATTTGAAAGGGAAGCGAGTAGCTATCTGGGGACTGGCTTTTAAACCGGAGACGGATGATATGCGTGAAGCTCCTTCTTTAGTCGTTATCCAGAAATTATTGGAAGCCGGCTGTGAAGTTTCGGCATACGATCCGGTAGCTATGGACGAGTCTCGCCGTCGGATAGGTAATACAATCCGTTACGCTAAAGATATTTATGATGCAGTGATGGATGCCGACGTGCTTCTGTTGATTACCGAATGGAAGGAATTTCGTATGCCGTCCTGGCAGGTAGTCAAGAAACTGATGGCAAATCCGTTGGTTATTGACGGACGAAACATCTATGATCCGGCAGAAATGGCTGAATATGGGTTCAATTACCATTGTATCGGACGATAATGAGGTACTAAGGAAAATACATGGCAGAAGAAACATTAAAGCAGAAAACGGCAAAAGGTCTTTTTTGGGGATTCATTAATAACGGAACCCAGCAATTGCTGAATCTCTTTTTCGGTATATTTCTGGCCCGATTGTTGACTCCGGCCGACTATGGAATGGTCGGTATGTTGACCATCTTTTCTCTGATAGCCGGTTCTCTGCAAGAAAGTGGTTTTATTGCAGCTTTGGCCAACAAAAAAGAAATCACCCACGATGATTATAATGCTGTGTTCTGGTTTTCAATCACCGTTAGTTTTTGTCTGTATTGGATACTGTTCTTCTGTGCCCCTCTGATCGCCGATTTTTATAACCAGCCTGAATTGATCCCACTGGCACGTTATTCCTTTTTGGGTTTCTTTATTGCCAGTCTGGGAGTAATTCCCGGAGCCTATGTTTTCCGAAACCTGATGGTAAAACAAAAGGCCTTGGCAACTGTTTTAGCCTTGATCTTTTCCGGTACGACCGGTGTCCTGCTGGCCTATAACGGATTTTCGTATTGGGGCATAGCTACGCAGAGCATTGTCTATATCAGTGTTTTAAATATCTATCTTTGGTATAAATGTCCGTGGCGTCCGACATGGAGATGGAACTTTACTCCGGTACGCGAAATGTTGGGATTCAGCAGTAAGCTGTTATTTACGAACATATTCAATCATGTCAATAACAATATCTTCTCGATTATTTTAGGACGCTATTATTCCGAAAAAGAAGTCGGACAATACAACCAGGCTAATAAATGGAATTACATGGGATTCTCGTTGATTTCCGGGATGGTAGGAAGCGTGGCACAACCCATTTTTGCTCAAATGACTGATGATTCCGAACGACAAGTAAGAGCCTTCCGCAAGATGCTCCGGTTTACTGCCTTCATCTCTTTTCCCTGCATGTTGGGATTGTCGTTAGTAGCTCCCGAATTAATTACAATAGCTATTACCGACAAATGGATAGACAGTGCTCGGATCTTACAGTTGTTAGCTATTTGGGGGGCTTTCTTCCCGATAGCCAATCTGTATTCCAACCTGTTGATCAGCCGGGGAAAATCCGACATATATCTTCGCAATACGGTTACTTTGGGAATTCTACAACTGATAGTCATCTACCTTTTGCGTTCCCACGGTATATTTTTCATGGTTTCGGCTTACGTCGGCATTAACATCTGTTGGTTACTGGTCTGGCATTATTTTGTTCAGAAAGAGATTGGCTTGCTTTTATCCTCAGCCCTAAAAGATGTTCTTCCCTATTTGGGGATAGCGGGTGGAGTGATGTGCTTCACTTACTATGTGACTGCCATTATCACTACGAATCTATATGGGGCCTTAGCCTTAAAAATAGTCATTGCAGCTGTCACCTTTGTGCTTATCATGTGGCTTAGCGGCTCTGTTACTTTTAAGGAAAGTATAGGGTATATATTTAGGAAGAGATGACGAATGTAATTCGACAGTCTAATTTCGAGAGTTTGCGGATCTTTAGTATCCTTTTGATAACATCTATGCATATTTTAGGTGTTGCGTTTCATACTGAAAATGTAATTAACAAGATACTGATTTTGATTGTTAATACATTGGGAAATACAGGTGTGACATTATTTATTCTGATTTCTGGGTATTGGGGTATACATTTTAAACTCTCGAAGTTGATAAGATTGATACTTATCGTATGGGGTTATTCTGTTGTTTCTTATTCCTTGGGTGTTTATTTAGGAAAAGAACCATTCTCTTTTTCTCAATTATTTATTTCTATATTCCCCGTACTTTGTAAAAAGTACTGGTTTATAACATGCTATGTAGTTATATATTGTTTTTCTTCTTATCTGAACAGCTTAATAAATACTTTATCGCGAGCACACTATAAACGCTTATTATTAATCTGGGGATTTTTTTTCTTATTGGCACCGACCTTATTGTTTGAAGAAATACAAAATGATTCAGGTAAAGGGCTTGTCAATCTTGTTTTCACTTATTTAGTAGGACAGTATTTCCAAAAATACGGATTCCCTATATCAATAAAAAAGCATACATATAGTATCTTAACAATCAGTCTACTATTGATATTTATATGCAATTCTATACTCTCATATCTTACGGGAAATATCGTATTGAGGTTTGCCAGAGATAATAATGTATTGATTTTATTGGCTTCATGTATTATTTTTTACATAGTGACTCAGAGAAAATATTATTCTCAATTAATCAATTATTTATCTGGCTTTGTATTTCCTTTATATTTACTTCAAGGTTCTATTATTTCATGGTTGCATCCGTGGATTGTCCCGCATATTCAAGATAACAATTTTACGTTGATTTTCATTGGAATACTTTTCTTTATTTGTTTCGTAACTGTTATTACGGAAGTTATTCGTAGACTTCTGTTCACTCCAATAGAAAACAAAATAGTCAATTTTGTGGAGAAGAAAATACTATTTTTTTATAATCGTCAACGGTATATCTCCTAATTGAGCAGCTAATTCAGAAAAGGAACTTTGAAATGAACCATATATTTTCTGAGTTCGAGCCAGTGCATACATATCTACAATACCACCTTGGATGCCGGTAATTGAACTACGATCCGCTTTGTCTTTCGCAAATATCAGGCGCTTTCCATAACGCTTTTGCAATTCTAGCTTTACAGATTCATCGTCTGTTGCCAAATAGATGGAAGCATCTGCATATAAATCGATTTCTTTATCGATGGCAGCAAAGAATAATTCTATTGGACTCTGTTCTATCGAGGCTGCATTATCTGTTCTTCGGATGTGTACACCGAGGGTATAAGAGGAGAATTGTTGGCACAAATGATCTATACGAGTTTGAATCGGCGGTAGAGGTATGAACAATTGGCGAAGCAGATCATAGGAATAGTCTAAAAAATTGGTGTATGAGGCCATATAGACATTTCCTTGTTGTATCCAATGCTCAAAGTCAAACTGCTGTTTGCATAAAGGAGTAATAGATTTTTCATAAAGACAGGTTTTGAATAATATCTTTTGAAAAAACAAGGGTATGTTCATGTTTCGTTTTCTTGGCCGATCGTACAAAATATGATCAGTAAGAGTAGCTTCGCGTAAATGAGTGTTTTGTATGTTTATTGGGCAGAACAGGGTCTTGAAAGGAGCATGTAATGCCCAATCTTGAAACCAGACAATATCAATAGTCGTATTTGTCTTTTGTGCTAACGTAACTGCAGATGAAACAGCTCTCATGCGATTGGCCAATCCGCCAACGGGTATAAACGTCATTTTATGCATATCCGATAAATTAGGTTGCAAATTTACGTAACTTCGTATGTGTTTTCATTAACTTTGCGAAAGTAAATTGTAGAATAAATATTTTTTCCATCATATTATGCAGGCGATTATTTTGGCAGCGGGTATGGGGAAGCGACTTGGTGAGCTTACTCGCGAAAATACCAAGTGTATGGTTCAGGTAAATGGAGTTTGTCTGATAGATCGACTACTTCGTCAGCTTTCTGAACTTGACTTGGAACGAATTATCTTGGTGATTGGTTATAAAGGAGAGAAACTACGCGAGCATGTAGGTGATATGTACCGGAATACACCGATTGAGTATATTTATAATCCGGTATATGATAAGACAAATAATATTTATTCACTTTATCTGGCAAAAGAGGAACTTCAGAAGCAGGATACGCTTTTAATAGAGTCTGATTTGATTTTTGAAGATTCTTTATTCCGAAAGATTATAGACAACCCATATCCTAACTTGGCATTAATTGCCAAATATGAACCTTGGATGGATGGGACAATGGTTTGTTTAAATGAGGAAGGTGATATTGTAGATTTTATTTCGAAAAAAGCTTTCCGGTATAATCAAATAGATACATATTATAAAACAGTTAATATTTATAAGTTCAGTAAAGCGTTTCTTTGTACCCATTATGTGCCATTTCTTGAAGCTTATAGTAAGGCTTTAGGTAATAATGAATATTATGAACAAGTCCTACGTGTAATCACATTGTTAGACAAATGTGAGTTGAAAGGTTTGCCGTTAGATGGTGAGCGCTGGTATGAGATAGATGATGTTCAGGATTTGGATATAGCAGAGACTATTTTTGCAGAGGACGAACAGCAGTTAAAGTTGTATCATAAGCGTTATGGTGGGTATTGGCGGTTCCCAAAGTTGAAAGATTTTTGTTATTTGGTAAATCCTTATTTCCCTCCGCAGCAAATGCGCGAAGAATTAAAGGCAAATTTCGATTCTTTGCTTACAGAATATCCCTCAGGGATGTATGTGAATACGCTGATAATGGCGAAGAACTTTGGAATTAAGCATGATTATGTGGTTGTAGGTAACGGAGCTGCTGAACTTATCAAAAGTTTAATGGAACATATTTCCGGGAAAATAGGCATTATCTATCCCACATTTGAGGAATATCCGAATCGGGTAAATCAGGAGATCGTGCCGTTTGTACCAAATAATTTAGATTTCCATTATACGGCAACTGATTTACAATCTTATTATGAGGATAAAGGATTATCGGCATTATTGCTGATTAATCCAGATAATCCTTCGGGAAATTTTATACCCAAAGAAGATCTGTTTAAGCTTTTAGATTGGACTTCTCAGCGACAGATCCGATTTATTGTTGATGAATCTTTTGTTGATTTCTCTGATGAAGGGTCGGCGAATACTTTATTGAGAGATGATATCCTAGAAAAGTATCCTTTGCTTATTGTTGTGAAGAGTATTTCTAAATCATATGGAGTTCCGGGTTTGCGATTAGGTTTAGCTGCTTCTGCAGATTGTACATTGATTGCAAATGTTCGAAAAGATGTAAGTATTTGGAATATAAATTCGTTTGCAGAGTTTTATTTACAGATATATAGCAAATATGATGCGGATTATATCATTGCCTGCCAGCGTTTTCGTGAAGAACGTGATTTGTTTTACCAAGAGCTTCAGACAGTTGATTATCTTCGTGTCATTCCTTCTCAAGCAAACTATTTCTTGTGTGAGATAAGAGATCGATTTACATCAACCGAACTGGCAACTATTTTATTGCATCGCTTCAATTTACTGATTAAAGATTGTGGTACTAAATCGGCTTTTGCCAATCAGGAACGGAATTATATTCGTTTGGCTATTCGCAATCGGGAGGATAATCATTTTTTGGTAACTAAGTTAAAAGAAATATAGAATAAGATATGAAGATCTGTATATGTGGGGGAGGTTCTTTGGGACATGTAATAGCAGGGAAAATTGCATCTATGGGAGAAAATGTGTCAATATTGACCCGTTGTCCTGAAAAATGGAATTCGGAGATTAAAATAGATGATTGTCTGGGTAAAACATTTACAGGAAAGTTCTCTTGTGTTACAGATCAAGCAGAAAAAATAATACCAGATGCGGATATTGTTTTATTGTGTCTTCCTGGATTTGCTATAGAGTCCGTATTGAAGCAAATTGCTCCCTATTTATCTGCGAACACTTATGTCGGTAGTGTTGTATGTTGTACGGGTTTCTTTTTTATTGCTTATAAAGTATTTGTTAATAATAAGACACAACCTTTATTTGGCTTTCAGCGAGCTCCTTATATTGCCCGAGTAGCAGAATATGGTTCAAGTGCGCATTTGTTAGGTTATAAAAAAGAACTACAAATAGCAACTGTTAATGTAGCAGATAATATGTTCTTACAAGCATATTGGCAGACCCACTTGGATACACCAGTACGAATGTTGGATCATTTTTTGGAAGCGAGTCTGACAAATAGTAATCCATTGTTGCATCCAGCCCGTTTATACGGATTATTTCATGCATGGAACAAAGATATTGTATATGAAGAGATCCCAGCCTTTTATAAAATATGGGATGATTATAGTTCAGAATTATTAATCTCTTGTGATGAGGAGTTTCATGCAGTATTATCAGCTCTTCCGGTAAAAATAGAACAGATCCCAACATTGTTAGATTATTATGAAAGTGTAGATGCTGAGTCATTGACTCGGAAAATTCAATCGATCACTGCATTTGAAGGTATATTTACTCCTATGAAACAGATGAATAATGGTTACATTCCTGATTTTAGTAGCCGATATTTTATTGAGGATATTCCTTTTGGATTATTAATTATTAAATCAATTGCTGAAATATTGAATGTTACAACTCCTACAATCGATAAAATATTACTTTGGGGACAGGAAATGATTGGTAAACAATATATGTTAGCCGGAAAATTGAATGGTAAGGATTTGCTTCATTCGGGATATGTATCCCCGGATTTATTTCATGAGTTAATAAAGAAATGAACAATGAATAATAATTTAAAACAAGAATTACGGAAACGCTTTAATCCTGAAGGATCTCTTCTTCGTCGCCAGCAACTTCGAATGTTAGAACTGTTAGAGGCTGTTGATTTGGTTTGTAAGAAACATGATATTCCATATTGGTTAAGTTCAGGAACATTAATTGGGGCTGCACGGCATCAGGGGTTTATTCCTTGGGATGATGATTTGGATATTGAAATGCTTCGTAAGGATTATCTTCGTCTTATGAAAGTATTACCAGGAGAACTCCCTGATAAGTTTGTTTTACAAACGCATGAAACAGATCCGAATTATATTTCGAACTATGCTAAAGTGCGTGATATGAATTCCTATTTGGAAGAAACAAATGCCTATGATCGCATTTGGAAATATCAGGGAATTTATATAGATATCTTTTCGCTGGAAAGGGTTCCTTTTTCGTTAGCTTGGATTGCTGGACATATGCAAGGTCAGATATATAATCAGTTGAATAACAAATCTCTTAAACAGGAAACTATGTTACGTAGGATTCGGTTGATATATCGATTTAATTCAAAGATTGGTTTCCCTATTTTAAGATTGTTGGCAAAATTTATCCCAGGAAAAGAATTACGGCATTCTTTTGGAACTGCTTATTTTAAACCACGTTACTTGGAAGATATATTTCCTTTGTCAGAAATGGAATTTGAAGGGAAAAAGTTTCCGGTTCCTCATAATACGGATGCGTTATTACGAAAAATTTATGGTGATTATATGAAATTACCAGATTTGGATTCTATTCATCCTCATTATTCTAAATTAGAAATCTATAAATAGAAGGATATACAATGAAACCTGCATTAGTTGATGTCGCTGTACTGATTTTGTTCTTCAACCGGCCGGAGCCTTTATCTCAGGTTTTTGAGCAGGCGAAGAAGGCACGTCCTTCTAAGTTGTTTTTATATCAGGACGGACCACGGAATGAAAAAGATATGCCCGGAATTTTAGCTTGTCGGGAAATTGTATCAGCTGTTGATTGGGAATGCGAAGTACATCAATGGTTTCAAGAAAAAAATCAGGGTTGTGATCCTTCAGAATATCTTTCTCAAAAATGGGCTTTTTCATTTGTTGATAAATGTATCGTATTAGAGGATGATGATGTACCTTCCTTGTCATTCTTCCCTTTTTGTAAGGAATTGTTGGATAGGTATGAGCATGACACTCGTATCTGCATGATTGCCGGATTTAATCCAGAGGAAGTTACTCCACATGTTACATCTGATTATTTCTTTTCAACAACATTTTCCATCTGGGGATGGGCAAGCTGGAGGCGTGTGATCGATCAGTGGGATGAGCAATATTCTTTTCTGGATGATCCGGAGAATATGGGATTGCTGAAAAATCTTATTGCCGCAAGAGATTATAGAGACGATTTTATTTATATGTGTCAACGGCATCGTGAACACGGGAAAGCTTACTATGAAACGATCTTTCAAGCAGCCAATTTCTTTCAGTCGGGCTTGAGTATCGTTCCTACAAAAAATATGATAAATAATTTGGGAGCAATAGCTGATTCAACTCATTTCAAAGGCTCTATCCAAACCATGCCGAAGGGATATCGGCGTATATTTACGATGGACCGTTATGAGGTTAATTTCCCATTGAAACATCCTCGTTATGTGATTGAGAATGTTGCTTACAAAGAAGCAGTGTATCGTATTATGGCTTGGAGACATCCTTGGATTAAAATAGGACGTTCATTTGAAGAACTTTATTTGAACCTACGTTATGGAAACTTTAGGTTAATATTAAAATCAATTCGTGATCGGATTGATAAATGGTTAGGAAAAGAAAAATGTAATTGATGAAATATGGGGAAATTATATATAATTGCTTATAGGAGTATTCCTTTTACTTACTTGTTTGGAGATGAGGAAAAACGGGAAAATATTGTTGTGATTGAGAATGGACTGGCTGCTCCTAAAAACCGTTTCCTTCAAATTACTCGTTTCCTATTTTGTGGAAAATGTTGGCTTCCTATCTGTATTTTGCAGTTATGGTTCAAAAAATCATTTTTGATGCAGCTGAAAGAAATAAAAGACGATGATACGTTATTACTTTTTGAAAGTATTAATTTGCGGGCTACGGGAATGTTGTATCATCTTTTACCTAAAAATTTAGTCAAATATAATTGGTTTGGAAATCCTATTTATCCACTTTTTAAAGGCAGAAATCCTCAACCATGTTTAGAAAAAATCAAAAAATTTGGATTCCAATTGGTAACTTTTGATCCGCAGGATGCTATTCGGTATGGAATGTCATATCATAATCAATTTTTGCGTTTCCCTAAGTCGGAAGAATTAGCATGTAGGGTTGATATTGATTTTTTCTTCGCGGGAATTCCTAAGGATCGAGAACCTTATTTGTTAAGAATTAAGGCCTTCTTGGAAAGTAAAGGATATAAATGCTATTTCGTAATACCTCATTCTAGTAGTGAATATATTTCTTATGAAGAAAATCTGAGATACGTTGCTAGGAGTAGATGTATTGTTGATATTTATCAGAAAGGTCAATCGGGTATTACAAGGAGGCCTGTGGAGGCATTATTTTATAATAAGAAACTTATCACAAATAATCCAGAAATTCGGAATTATGATTTCTTTCATTCGAATAATATCTTTATCCTAGAAGGAGAAGATTTTGAAGAAATTCCGACTTTTATGGAAAAACCTGTGTATGTACAGTCTGATTCTTTAAAAGAAAGGTATAGTGTAGAAAATTGGCTCTCTTTTTTCAAAGAAATGAAGAAATAGAATATTTTGTAAATATTATTCTAAGTAATGAAAATCCTCCTACTAAATACTTCTGCTCGGACTGGTGGGGCGGCGGTGGCTGCCAATCGTCTGAGAAAGGCTTTACAGAAGAAGGGAATAGACGTTTCGATGTTGGTACGTGACAAAGAAATAGCGGATGCTTCCATTTCTTCGGTGAGTACTACTGGGTGGAAGCGGAAAATGAACTTATTCCGTTTCTATTGGGAACGCCTGATTATCTTCTTGTGTAATCATTTGGATAAAAAAGAACTGTTTCGGGTATCGATTGCCAATACAGGAACGGATATCAGTAATCATCCATTGGTAAGACAGGCTGATATTATTCATTTGCATTGGATTAATCAAGGATTTTTGTCGCTATCAGATCTTCAGAAATTATTCCAATTAGGTAAACCGATCGTGTGGACGATGCATGATATGTGGCCTTGTACGGGGATTTGCCATCATGCGCGAGAATGTTCTGCTTATCATGAGCGGTGTGGGGCTTGTTTTTATTTGCATAGTACGCAGCATACAGATTTGTCTACTCGTGTGTTTTTACAGAAAAATAAAGTTTATCACTCTGTTCCCATCACATTTGTAGGATGTAGCCGATGGCTAACAGAACGGACCGCCCAAAGTGCTTTGTTGAAAGACAAGCAAGTTATAAATATTCCTAATCCTCTGGATCTTTCTCTTTTTACTCCTAAGAATGTTTCAGATAGCAGAAAGTTGTTACATTTACCGGCGGACAGACATTTGATTTTATTCGGAGCCTTGAATGTAACAGATACGCGTAAGGGGGTAGATTATCTGATTAAGGCATTGAGATTATTGTCTCGGAATGATATGGAATTGGTGGTATTTGGTCAGGTCAAACGGGAAATAAAGGATTTGGTTCCTGTTCCTATTCATTCGCTGGGATATTTGTCTGATGACAATCAGATTGTAGCATTATATAATGCCGTTGATTTGTTCGTGACTTCTTCATTGGACGAGAATCTCCCCAACACCATCATGGAGGCAATGGCTTGTGGAACTCCTTGTGTCGGGTTTCAGACGGGAGGAATACCGGAGATGATTGATCATCTGAAGAATGGGTATGTGGCCCGTTATCAAGATGCAGAGGATCTGGCGCAGGGAATTACGTGGGTTTTGGATCATTCTCATCCGCAACAATTGGCTGAGGCCTGTGTGGAGAAGGTAAAAACTCATTATTCGGAAGATGTTATTGCCGGAAAATATATAGCTTTGTATCAGAAGCTGATGGAGAAAAGCAAAAACTAGGATTCATATAATTTATGGAAATGGATTTGATTATGAATAAGGAGAATGTTTCCACTGAAACGCTTAAGCTTAGCCTTATGCAAATGATCTTACAGATGGATAATAAAGTGGCGTTAGAGCAAATATATGATTATTTAAATGTTCTTAAACATGAAGCATCTTCCTATGAATTACCGGAAGAACTAGTTGAAAAATGTGTGGAATATCATAAAGAGTGTCTTCATGCAGGAAATAACTATACAACTGAAGAAACTTTTAATATTATAAGAGACCGTTTAGGATGGAAGTAGTTTGGAGTGAATCCATGTTGTATAAAATTTTAAGTTCATTTCGTAATACATGAATCAGTCTGTCAAATTCACGATTATAACGATCACTTATAATGCGGCGCAGTGGCTGGAACGAACCATCTTGAGTATCTTGAGCCAGTCGTATGGGAATATTGAATATGTGATTATCGATGGGGCATCGACCGACGGAACCGTGGATATAATCCGTCAGTATGCTTCCGGGGTTTCTTTTTGGCTCAGTGAGCCGGACAAGGGACTGTATGATGCCATGAACAAGGGATTGCAGCATGCTACCGGTGATTATGTCTGGTTTATCAATGCCGGCGATACCCTGCCGAATGCGGATATTATACAACGGATTGTCCAGAAGATGGAAAAACGGAAACACCTGCCGGATGTTATCTACGGGGAGACGGCTATTGTAGATGCGCAGGGGAAGATGTTGGGCATGCGTCGTCTGCGTCCGCCTAAGAAGCTTTCGTGGAAGAGCTTCCGCATGGGAATGCTGGTCTGCCACCAGTCTTTTATTGCCCGGCGGGAAATCGCTCCCTTGTATGATCTGAATTACCGGTTGAGTGCGGATTACGACTGGTGTATCCGTTGCCTAAAGCAGGCTCGGTATGTGTACAATACGAATCTGATTCTCTCTAATTTCCTGGAAGCCGGGATGAGTACGCAACAAAGAAAAGCTTCTTTGAAGGAACGTTATGCCATCATGTGCAAATATTATGGTAAATTTGCCACCATACTATTGCATGGCTGGTTTGCCGTCCGTTTTTATACGGCCAAACTGTTCAAAGGAAGGGTATAGTTCAAATAAACGGAAATCGGAAATGATTCTCGTAGGAATCGTAAACGAAACCCTCGGGAAGTAAAATGGAAATTAATAACGAATGACGATATGCAGAAACTATTAAAAAATTGGGTAAAGCACATCGTGGCTATTCTGATCTTGCTGGTGGCTACGGTGGTTTATTTTTCTCCGTCGGTAATCGACGGGAAGGTTCTCCGACAGGGGGATGACATTAAGGCCTCCGGTATGGGAAACAGCCAGATGAAACAATATGAAGAAACAGCACAGCCGGGAGAATTCAGTGCCTGGTCGGATGCTATGTTCGGTGGTATGCCTTATGTGGCTACTTACGGAAATCCGGCTCCCGACCTGCCGCAATATAAGATTGTTGAGAAATTCTTTAAGTCGCTGAGTTATCGCGATGCTTCCATGGTCTTTACCGGACTGGTTTGTTTCTATCTGCTGATGTGTGTGATGGGCGCCAGCTGGTGGTTGGCTCTGGCAGGTGCGTTTGCCTTTGCTTTGGCTTCTTATAATCTGATTATCATCGAAGCCGGACATATCGTAAAGGGTTATGTGATAGCCTATATGCCAGTTACGTTGGCGGGTATGGCGCTTCTCTTTAAGCGGAAACATTTGTGGGGAGCGATTCTCTTCCTCTTGGGTGTTGCTTTATCGATTAGTAACAACCATATTCAGATTACGTATTATTTGTTTATTCTCTGCCTGTTTATCTACATCGGATTTCTGGTTTGGAAAATCAAGGAAAAAGATTGGACTGAATTGGGAAAGGTAACCGGAATTATGGTGGCATGCGCGGTATTGGCTGTCCTTCCGGGTGTTAAAGGGCTGTACAGTAACTGGGAACTCGGACAACAGTCTATTCGTGGGGCTTCTGAACTGACACCTAAGCCTAATGCTGATGGCACAGTCGAGAAGAAATCAACCGGATTGGATAAGGATTATGCGTTTGCCTGGAGCTATGGTAAGATGGAATTGCTGACAACCCTGATCCCGAATGCCTACGGTGGTGGTTCAGGTGGTATGTTGGGACAGGATTCTGAATTTTACAAGATGGCGAAAGCCGGAGGCATGAAGGTCGGAAAAGAGATACAGGCGCCTACGTATTGGGGTGATAAGAGTTTTACATCAGGTCCGGTTTATTTCGGAGCTGTTGTCTGCTTCCTTTTTGTCTTGGGTATGTTTGTGGTTCGGAATCCGATGAAATGGTGGTTATTTGCTGGAGGAGCCTTTATGACGTTACTGGCACTCGGACGGAATCTGGACTGGTTTAACGACTTCATGTTCCATTATCTGCCTATGTACAATAAATTCCGTACAGTCGAGATGGCCTTGGTTATTCCGGGACTGGTTGCTCCAATAATCGGAATCTGGGGACTGAAAGAAATTCTGCAGGAGAAGGCTTCGTATGAACAGGTGAAGAAAGGACTGATAGGAGCTCTGGTTATTACCGGCGGTCTTTCGCTGATTGTCTGGCTGATGCCGTCGTTGTTGCTTGATTTCCGTTCGGCTTACGATGCCCAGTATCAGTTGCCCGAACAGTTCTACAATGCCCTCTTGATGGACCGTGCGACCTTGGCTTCTGATGATGCCCTGCGTTCTTTGCTGTTTGTCCTGCTGAGTGCGGCTCTGGTGGCCTGGTTCATGGTGGCCAAGAACAAGAAAACAGTCGCTACCTGGGTGGGTATCGGTATGACCGTCCTGATCTTTGTCGATTTATGGACAGTCGACAAGCGTTATTTGAATGATAAGAATTTCTTCCCGAAGAAAGATATCCAGGCCACTTATCAGGAATCTGTATCCGATCAGGAAATTCTGAAGGATAAAGATAATTTCCGTGTATTGAATCTGAATAACCCTTTCCTCGAGACCAATACTTCCTATTATCATCATTCGATTGGCGGCTATCATGCAGCTAAGCTGAGAAGATACCAGGAATTGATCGACTATCGCTTGCAGAAGGAAATCAACTCCATCATCGCTTCGTTCCAGACAGCCAAGAGTGAGGCTGACTTCTGGATCGTTTTCCAGGCTTGTCCGACTTTGAATATGCTGAATACGCGCTATGTCGTTTACAATCCGGGACAGCCACCTTTGGTGAATCCTTCGGCCGATGGAAACGCTTGGTTTGTAAAGGATATCAAAATCGTAGCCAATGCGGATGAGGAAATGGCTGCTTTGGATGAGATTGATCCGAAGCAGACGGCTGTGGTAGATCAGCATTTCGCCTCTCAGGTGGATGGATTTACGCCGCAGGCTGATTCGACAGCAACCATTCAGTTACAATCCTATCGGCCGAATAAGCTGGTTTACCAGTCGAAAGCCGCTACTGATCAGTTGGCTGTCTTCTCAGAAATCTATTATCAGCCGGGATGGAAGGCTACGGTCGACGGAAAACCGGTTGAGCATTTACGTGCCGATTGGATCTTACGTGCTATGCGTGTACCGGCTGGAGAGCATGAAATCGTATTTGAATTCAAGCCAGAAGGTTATATAATCGCAGCCAATGTAGAAGCCTACAGCAGCTTCCTGATTTTAGTATTGCTGATCGTCGCTGTGGGTTATTCGTTATATACTTCTTATAAGAAAACGAAAGAAGAATGATGAATCAGATCCGATAAGGATAGTCTTATAATAAAGTGCTAAGGGCGGTACTTTTTACCTGGAGAGAGGTAAAAAGTATCGCCTTTTTTATTTATTGGAATTGTGTCAAAATATTCTTTTTTAAACGCTTTGTTTAATAAAATCTCCTTATATTTGCTCGTTCAATTACTAAAACACATGTTTAACGCCCGACTTACATATGTAATTCTTTTTCTTTCTGTATTTCTAATCGGTTTGCCTGCAGAGGCGTTACAGGCACAACACCGCAAGACGAGCGATCTTCCATTTAAAGAATTAATGCAACAGGCCCAGCAGAAGGATACACCTGCAGATTGGCAACGGGTGATTGAAAATGCCCGTAACCGCAGGGATACAGCTGACTTGGGTTTGGCTTATATATCCTATTATCAGTCGTATGCCAATCGGATTCCTTCGGGAAACTTGGTGAGGGAGACGGATTCGATCTTTTCTTTTTTCTCAAAGGCCAGGCAATATGACTACTATTTCATTTTGTACAATCTTTGTATCACACGCTGGTTTTCCAATCGGGAATATGATCAGGTAGAAAAGGCCATTACACGTATGTTCGAGAAAGCGCGTGAGTTTGGCCAGCCGATCGGTATGGCGATGGCTTTTCGGGTGCAGGGGCAAACCTATTATAAACTCCGGTTTTACGATAGAGCCTTTACTGCCTTTGAGAAGGGATTGCAGACCTGTCCTTCGTATAAAGAAAGTCTGAATGCTTTTTCGACAGTACAGAGTTTATGTGAGTGGCAGATGATGACTTGCCTGAAACAGGAAGCTTGGCAAGCACTGGAGGAACTCTCAGACTATTATGCAGAGATGGTCGATTATTGGTCAGCGCAAGGATGGAAAGACAACAGTGGTCATTTTATGGCAACCCGTTATGCCTTTCAGGCTATTTCCCGGCTGAAAGCAGGAGATATGAGTACTGCACAAACTTATTTACAACTGGCGGAAGCTTGTATTTTGCCTCATTTCCCAGCCCGTGCGTATGAGCATTTTTATGAAGCCCGTATTTTATATAACAAGCAGACAGGAGAATATGGGAAAGCTCTTTCGGATGTCAATATTCTGCTGGATGCCCATCAGGGTTATTTTCCTTTTTATCTGGATGATATATTGGCAAAAGCCGAAATTTTAGCATTAGGAGGACATGAGGAAGAAAGTGTATCATTTTATGAAAAATATATAGCCGCAGCAGATTCGATCGCTCATGAAGAAATTTCTTACCAGTTGGAAGAACTAAAAGTCCGTTATGAGGTAGAAAAGAGCCAATTGGAAAACCAACAAAAGACTCGCTTGCTTGGACTTTCCTGGGTAATTCTCCTGTTGATAACCCTCGCGTTGATTATTTATATCACTTACGCTTATAAGTTAAGGGCCAACAAACGCCTGTTGGTTGCTCGTTTGCAGGAATATGATAAATGGGCTAAGACTCCTCAGTTATGGGTCTCTACAGAGAATAAGAAAGTTCAAGAGAAGCGGAAAGAGAAAACTTCAGCCATTTCCAAAGATTCCGATTCAGAGGTGATTGAACGGTTGAAGAAATATATGATGGACGAGCGTCCTTTCTTGAATCCGGCTCTGCAGCGGAAAGATATAGCACAGTATTTACAAATAAATGAAAGAGTATTGGCTTCTATCATACGGGAAACATTTGATCAGAGTGTGTTGGAATACATAACCTCTTACCGGTTGGAGTATGCCTGTCATTTATTGTCTGCAAATGAGTCTGCCCCTCTTAAAGATATTGCTCAACAGTGCGGAATCGGTACACTGCGGACCTTCCAGCGTTTGTTCCGTGATCGGTACGGAATGCCTCCTTCCCAATGCCGTGGATTTATTCGTAACAGGAAATAATCTTTTGTTTTATAGTTATTTATCAGGTTATAACTAAAATTGTCGCCTGCCGGGGCTAAAATTGTCGCTATGGATTTAAATTTCTTTATCAACAGCTAACTTAATTTTGTTACCTAATAAAACAACAAAACTAATTAGGGATGAATAAACATTTTACTTGGTTCATTTTTCACGTATGCTGCATTTGTGGATTATTGTTGACAGGATGTAGCGATGATGAAAGTGGTGGGGGAACGCTTGTACCTTCAGGCGAGGATTCTTTTGTTGGAGATAGTCGGATTGTCCGGCTGACAGAGGAGACAGAAGATTTCCGTAGTAATACGTTTAAGTGTGATATTCTGGCAGAGAACGGAACGATTATCACGCGTAGAGGTGATCATGTCCGTTTGGGACAAGAATCTACTTTGACATTTGAAACCGGACTGAAGCCGGGTATTTACCGTTTACTGTGTTTAAAGACGCCGGAAGTGGAAGACGGCGATACAACTTGGGTGGAATTTGGTTTGGGTTGCCGAGTTGAAATAACAGCTGCCGATTCAGCCAGAATACTGGATGTATATAGTAAGGCTATGAAGCTGTGTGGAAGCGGTACGGAAGAGGATCCGTTTATCATTTCCAGCTATGATCATTTCAAACGGCTTCGCGATGTGGCAAACGATCAGGTAAAAAATAATCTGCTTTTCTCGAATACACATTTCTTGCAGACGAACGACATTGATATGGATAGAGCTTCCTGGGACAGCGACCATGAAGCCGGTTGGTTACCGATTGGCAATTTGAGCAACAATCCTTTCCGGGGCATTTATGATGGTGACGGGCATAAAGTGAAAAACTTATGGTCGTTTCGTGGCAATTCGGCCGGTATCGGTCTTTTTGGGTTTGTAGAAAACTCTACTTTTAAGAATGTCAAGATGGAGAATACCCGGGTGGAAGGAAGCTTTGCAGTCGGAACTTTGTTGGGTAGTGCTGTATCCGCCGGAACACATCGGGGTAATTCGGGCCTGTTTTGTTGTGCAACGGACAATGGATATGTAAAAGGATGTAATGGTAGTGTTGGTGTTGGAGGCCTTGCCGGCGTTGTTGATCTTTACGGAGTTTTGGTTGTTGATAGTTGTATGAATAATAGTACAGCTATATCCGGTAGTTATGGTGTCGGTGGAATCTTGGGGGCTTCTTCTTTTTACTCTCAAACGTATGTTCAGCAGAGTAAAAATAAGGCAGATGTAACGTCTGAATATTCTTGCGCCGGTGGGATTGTAGGTTCTGCCGATACAATTATGGTGATAGGTTGTGCCAACGACGGAAAAATAACAGGTGCGACAGCCTATCAAATAGGAGATGAGGAAAACGGTGGCTATGGTGCTGGAGGAATTGTTGGTGGTGCCGGAATGTCTTTCCTTTATGCCTGTGACAATACAGGTGATATTGAAGGTTCTATCGGTGTAGGTGGAATCATTGGTAGTACACGTATCGGTTCTGAAGAGTTATTATTCAATAATGCGTTGGTGAAGTCGAGTTCCAATTCGGGGAAAATATCCGGTTATACGGCTGTGGGCGGTATTTGCGGGGAAGCCCAGTTCGGTTGTTATGCCGTGTATAATGCTGGAGAAATCTTATCCACGGGGCAAAATTCGTATATAGGAGGTATTGTGGGTAATACCTCTATCAGTGTCGTGCATAATGCGATGAACGTAGGGCGTGTCACAAGTAAAAACGCCGAGTGTGCCGGTGGTATTATTGGAAAAACAACTTGGGGAGCGATTTTTGCGAATCAGAATTATGGCGATATGGATGTAACAGCCAATTATGCCGGTGGAGTTGTCGGATTGGCCGGAAATTATACCATGGTCAATTATTGTGCCAATATGGGATATTTGTCTAATAAGGGAACTGGCCCGACAGGAGGTATTATCGGAGATATTGGCGATACGCGTGAATGGTCTACTGAAAATATAGTCAGCTGTGTTTTCGGTTCTATCGATTGTGTGCTGGGTATTTTGGGACCAGTGATCAGTGTTACAGGTGCTGCCGTTGAAGAATCGGCTAAGTTGCTTGAAAAGTGTGTACATGTATTACACATAGTAGAAGTAGGAGCAGATTTTTTTATGATTGCTGCAGAAAGTGTATATTGGAAAGTGGGTTTGTATGAAATGCTGACGGAAGAGGAAACGGAACTGCTGGAAGCTTCTTTAAATGAAACGGCAAGTAATCAAATTACTAAAGTAAGTCAGGAAATGGAGGCTATCCGTGGTTCGTATGCCTTGGAAACAGGTCTGCTATCCAGTAATTTGAAATCAGAGGTAGTTAATGACATCAACCAAAACGTGGCAAAGGTACTTACTTTTTATGAAGCTTCAGACGAAAATACAGAATTGATAAACTATAATCTTAATCATAAAAGAGAAGAACGGTACGAGGAACTTGAGCATGCTGCAAAAACAAAGGAAATTGTACAAAAGGTAATAGGAGGTGTTTGTATTTTGACTGCCTCTGTGGCCTCTGCAGCATCACTTGTTCTTACCGCAGGTGGAAGTGCGCCTGCTGTGGCGGCCATTGTTGGAGTATTTGGATCACTTGCTACTTTCGTTGGTGGTGTCAACGGTATTGTGGAAGGAGCGACCGATTTTAAAAATAATGCGGTAATTGTTTCTCAGTGTGTCAATATGGGGAAAATCAGTGGAAATGATGATTCATATATAGGTGGTATTGCTGGAAGCATTCAGCAACATGTTGAGTTAAATGATTGTCTGAATATGGGTCCAAGTACTAATTCCGATGCATACCTTTGGGGAGGCATTGCCTCTAATTGTGGTTACAGAAGTAAAATAAATCGTTCTTTGAATGTAGGAAAGAACTGGTCGCATCCAATCGCTTATTATCTGGGCTTGATAGCAGATAATTATTACTATGCAACAGATGATTATGTGATGGAGAATCATGGTTCTGGTTTGACGTTGGATGAGTTGAATGATCCTGACAGCTATGATAATTGGGATATCAATAGTGAGAATTCTATTTGGCAGGTGACCAAGGAAAAAGGGTTCTTTCCGCTTCCTGCCCGTTCGGAAATGGAGGATCCGGCAGAATAATATGTACTAAAAATTACGAATGAAAAACTTGATTTAATTATATGAAGAAAAAGATTTATATTTTTAGCTTGTTGCTGGCATGGGTTGCTTTCTCATGGACGGGTTGTAATGATGATGATATTTACAATTCGAATGAGATGGGTTCAACCCTCGAAGAAGTTGGCGATTATAAACTGAGTACGTTCTTCTTGGAGAAAGGTATTTGGGAAATTCCTGATTCCGTTACTCAGATTCGTGTCCAACTCCAGTCGCATACGGATGATACGGTGTTTGAATTCGATGCTTCTGTTCAGCACGATTCTCCGTCTTACAGCCTGTTTATACCGAAAGGTGAGTTACTCCCGGATAGTGACTATGACTTGACGGCCTATTTCCTGAATGGAAAACAGTTGGGCACGAAGTTGAAAGTAACCGTGCGTGATGAGATGCTTTATGCCATTATTGCCTCATCGATTGTTTTCAGCCTGAAAGGAGACGGAACGGAAGAGAATCCGTACCAGATTGGTTCGCAAGATGATTTCTCTATGTTTGAATATGGGCTTTATCGTGATTCTATCAGTCATGGTGCCGGATTATATTTTATCCAAACGGCTGATTTTACCGCACCGCCCCGGAGTGAAGTTTATGAGGGGCGTTTGTATGCCGGAGAAGTCTTTGCCGGTAATTATGACGGGCAGGAACACACGGTCAAAATCTCTTTTATTGGTTCTGGAAATACAGAAAAGGATGTTGAAATCGGTCTGTTCAAGCAACTGACAAATGGAGCAACGATACAGAATCTGTCATTGGATGTAGATCTGCAGAATGTTGCTAATTACGGAGGCGCGTTAGCCGGAAAAACTTCAGGAACAGTTTCTATCTCTAATATCGAAGTTAGCGGTACGATCAAAGCTACGGGTTCTTACATTGGTGGATTTATTGGTCATGCAGAAGGAACCTTGATTGCCAATTCCTGTTGTTTCCATGCGAATGTAAGTGGAAGTGACTATGTAGGTGGATTGTTAGGTCGTTTGGAGACTAACGGAGAGCTGAAGGTAAACGGTTTTACCAACTTTGAAACAGGGAATACGAATCCTTCTTTGTTTACGGTAAGTGGAGAGAATAAAGTAGGAGGTATGGTTGGTAGTATCTCTGAAGCTAAATGCGACATACAGAATGTTACTTTGCAACATCAGATTTCTGAGGAAGAGAAAGATTTGAATATCATCCATTCGAATGTGACTTGTGGCGGATTAGCCGGTGAAGCGGCTTTTAAGTCATCTACGGTCAGCAACATCTCCATTATGGCTCCGGTTAAAGGAGAAGGAAGTTCGATCGGCGGATTGTTTGGTTATTGTAAGGGAATGGAAGGAATGTCTACGTTTTCTTCTATAAAAGTTACTTCCTATGTGAGCGGTGCTCAACGTGTTGGTGGATTTATCGGAAGATTTGATCCAAATGGTCTCATTAAATTCACTGGTATGCCACGTGCTAACCGAATTGCCCAGGTTGATAACGGATACCTGGAGGTGGAAGGGAGTGAACGAGTTGGTGGCTTGTTCGGCGAAGTAACTGGTGATTTTCTTACGGATGCTGTTTTTCTGGTAAATGTAAATGTCAACTGTTCTTCCAATTATGCCGGTGGAGTAGTCGGACTGCTGGTTAAAGGAACGGTTGATTGTACGGACTTTTATCTGGATCCGAATATGCGTGTTACTGGTCCGGATGCTGTGGGCGGTATCGTTGGTTATGCTTCTGAGGCTACCGTTCGTGGTCCCATAACGAAAGATATTGACTTTTCTTCTATTCCGGAACCGAATGATGATCTGAGCTGTTATGCCGGAATTATTTCTTCTGGTGGAACAAGTGGCAATACCGGAACGTCAATGGGTGGTATTGTGGGTTATGCCGAGAATTCTACGTTGGAAGGACTGTATATGACCGGTCAGGTATTTGGAAATGCACGTGTCGGTGGAATCGTAGGACACATGCGCCTGTCAGAGAAGGGTGGAATTAAGAATTGTATGAATAACTCAACGGCTATAATAGGGGCTGGTGAAGAAACCGGTGGTATTGCCGGACGGATTGAACTGTGTAAAGGTACATTTGGCCGTTTAATCAATTATGCGGTGGTCAGCGGAGAAATTAATACCGGAGGTATTTTCGGACGGGTTGAATATACTACATCCAGTGCGGTAACTTTGGAATATCTGGTCAATACGGATTCCATAACGGGTGGACAAAGTACGGCAGGTGGTTGTATCGGACTTATCTATGATTCAGAACGTCGGGGAGATCACCGGGTTCGTTATTCGGCCAACTATGGTCCGGTTACAGCCGGCAGTGGTGAAGTCGGAGGTATTGTTGGGAATGGTAAATCGTCTCGTATGATTATCGAACGTTCTGCCAACCACGGGCGTATTGCCGGTGGAGCAAATGTGAGCCGTGTCGGTGGTATTGCCGGAAGTATGGGTCAGGATCCCGGAGGAATTACGTTGGGTGAGAATATGGAACTGGCTTATTGCTGTAATCGGGGAACGATTTCTTCGGGAAATTTTGAGTCTTTTGCAGGTGGATTATTAGGCTATCAGGAAGAAGGTAATCAGAGTGATAGCACCCATTGGATGACGCATGATTGCTATAATATGGGGTCTGTTACAACCGATCAGCATGAAGATAATGGTGGTATTATTGGTTGTGTAGATCATTATGCGGAAGTTCGGTATTGTATTAATGTGGGAAAAGTGGCAGATGGCAATGGCGTTGTCGGTACGCATAAAGATGCTTGTATCTGGTATGCACACGATTTGTATTACCTGAAAGATAGTGGAAAAGGCTGGAAGGCAAAAGAGTTCTTATCGAGTGAGGCAAAGAACAGCTCCACCTTCAATAACTTCGATTTCACAAATATATGGGTGATTGATTCAGATGGAAGTAAAAACGAAGGTTATCCATATCTGAAAGATTGTCCGTTCCAGTTTATCTACTGGGATAAATAAAAGAGGATTATAGCCACTCAATGAATAAACGGGCTGAAAAGGTATTCTTTTACCTTCATCAGCCCATTTTTATTATCTATTGTCAAATAGGATTAGAGTTTTACACGGAAAGGTCCGCTGACAGAGTTGAAGAGCAAATCTCCATTTTCCATGTATTGGATGATGGCGTAAGCTCCGTTCCCACGATTGTTTTTCCCGAATACAACGCGATGCTGGGTAGCTCCGCTATTCCAGTCAAGACCTTTAACATCCCAACCGTCGTTAGCATCATAACCATTAACAAATACCAGATTAGAAGAAGTACTAACAGCCGGAATCATACTTGTTGAAGAGACATCGCCCCGTGTCCAGACAGATTCCCAGCTGTTCTTTTCCGTATTCCATTGGAAGCGTTCTACTCCTGTGGGTTGTTCCAGGATCGGTCCGATGGATAATACACCTACCAGCTTGTCGTTAACGACAGCATCTGCAGCGATATTGTTTACAACGAAAGCCCCATAACCGGCGGTAACGACCGACTGTTCCGATTGAATCCATTCGGTTGTTTCCGGTAATCCGCAGTTCGCTTCTATTTCTCCGGCCAGTCTGGGGTTTTCCGGATCGACAGCAACGGCGTCTTCCGGAATTTCATCACGCCAGAACGCGGCCAGTTTCATCCGTTTGGCTCCGTCAGTAATGACTACCAGCTTATCTTCATCATCGCCGAAGCCCATCAATGTCGGTGTAGAACCTGAGCCAAAGCCCATTTTGATGGAAGGAGCTTCCGGTCCGCCGTCGTAAGTCGCTTGCCAGGCTCCGTCTGCTTCGTCGGTTGATAATTTACTGCCGTTCCAGACGATCTTCTGCATGATACCTTCTCCGTTGGCTGTCGTACTGCTACTTACTACGTAGATACCGTTATTTTCATCGACGGCAACCGAATTGGAAATTTTCTGGCCTTCGGGTAATACATAGAAGTCTTTAATCGTAGAGAGATCCCGGCTGATGATCAGGATTCCTTGTGATACAACAGCTACCAGATTCCCGTCGTAAGTCATAACCAGTCCTACCATCGTCTGGATGTTCGAGTTATAATCCTGCAAATTGATCTGTTTGTCAAGGACGATACCTTGTGTCGGATCTGAGGCATCTTTCAACTTATAGCGCACGACTCTGGTAACGGCATTGATATAAGCGTAATTGTCTTTGTCGCAGATGACATAATTCCCGCTCGACAAGACGAATTGTGGATACTCTCCCAAAAAAGGAGTGATGGCATTCCGCACTTCATCCACCGAATTATAGTCGGCAACTACTTTTCTCAGCTCTTCTTCCGTTTTTGTAGTCACTCCCGGTAGCGCTGCTTCACTGACGCGTGTAAAAGAACCGTTGCCTACATACACATACGCTACACGGTCGCTACTCATGTTCCACATGTAATCAGGATCTGTTGAGGAGAGAGTCATCAGATTGACAGGACCACTCCAGCTCCCTTCGCAATCATTAATGTCTACCTGGAAGGTTCCGGATTTTACATTGTACGGAAATCCATCCGTTTGTGCCGAGTTGAAGTGGGTGACACTGTAATGCTCTGCGGCTAAGTAGGGATTGGGTGTCGGTGTATTCGCCTCGGAGATAGGAGGTATTTCTGTCCCTGAATTATTGTCGTCACCGGTGACGTCATCATCTGAGCAGGCAACCATACCCATGCTTGCGATTCCTGCTACGAACCAAGCTTTCCAACCGAATGGCTGGAGGAAATTTTTCATTCTCATACATTAATAAATTAGTAATACTTATATATTGAATTTTGTGTTAAGAGTACGGATGAATGGTGTGGAAGTGATGTAGATGACTTAGTTTCCACTAACAAAGTTAAGGAATATTATCCATAAATGGAAAGGGCCAGAATCGGGCTTTCTGGCTGATTCATTGAGAATAACAGACTGATTCCGGTGAAATGGACGGTTTTGATCAGGTATTGATGTATCGAGATGAAAATTATCGCTTCTGCGCGCCGAAATTGTCGCCTGTCAAGACCGAAATTATCGCCTCTGAATACCGAAATTATCGCTTGGAACGGAACGTGCGTAACCGTGGTTTCTGCTTTCGGACGGTATAAAAAGAAGCTCGACCCTTGAACGCGCAAAGGCCGAGCTGTATGAATTTTACCTGATCGGAAATAAATCCGGCCTGATAGGTCTTAATACCGATAATGATCGGCCTTGTACGGTCCTTCAACCGGTACACCGATGTAATCGGCTTGTTTTTGGGTCAGTTTAGACAGTTTCACGCCGATACGTTCCAGATGCAGGCGGGCTACTTCTTCATCCAGGTATTTCGGCAAGCGGTAAACGCCGATTTCGTAAGGCTTCTGCCAGAGATCCATCTGTGCCAGTACCTGGTTGGTGAATGAATTACTCATCACGAAAGAAGCATGTCCGGTAGCACATCCGAGGTTTACCAGACGGCCTTCTGCCAGCAGGAAGATGGAATGTCCGTCGGGGAATGTATATTTGTCAACCTGCGGCTTGATGTTGAGGCGTTTGATACCGGGGAAATTCACCAGTTTGTCTACCTGTATTTCGTTGTCGAAGTGACCGATGTTGCAGACAATCGCCTGGTCTTTCATCTGCTGCATGTGCTCGATGGTAATGATGTCGCAGTTACCGGTGGTTGTCACAAAGATGTTTCCTTCCTTCACGGCTTCTTCCATCGTGGTGACTTCAAAGCCTTCCATAGCTGCCTGCAGGGCACAGATCGGGTCGATTTCCGTTACCAGTACGCGGGCTCCGTATGAACGCATGGAGTGTGAACAGCCTTTTCCTACATCACCGTAACCGGCTACTACTACTACTTTCCCGGCAATCATTACATCGGTAGCCCGTTTGATACCGTCGGCCAACGATTCCCGGCAACCATATAGGTTATCGAATTTAGACTTCGTTACCGAATCGTTTACGTTGATGGCCGGAACCAACAGTTCGCCCCGTTCCATCATCTGATACAACCGGTGAACACCTGTTGTCGTTTCTTCCGATACTCCTTTCATTTCAGCTACGGTACGATGCCAACGCTGCGGATCTTCTGCCAGGATACGGTTCAATGTATCCAGAATGCATTGTTCTTCGTGATTGCTTCCCTCACGTTGAATGGTCGTCGGGTCGTTTTCGGCACGATAACCCATGTGCACCAACAGAGAAGCATCACCGCCGTCGTCTACAATCAGATGCGGACCTTTACCGCCGGGGAAACGCAATGCCATTTCCGTACACCACCAGTATTCTTCCAATGATTCACCTTTCCAGGCAAAAACCGGTACACCGTCGGCAGCGATAGCGGCAGCGGCATGATCCTGAGTCGAGAAGATGTTACAGCTGGCCCAACGGACATCGGCACCCAAGGCTACCAGTGTCTCAATCAGAACGGCTGTCTGGATTGTCATGTGTAAAGAACCTGTGATCCGTGCTCCTTTCAATGGCTTCGAATCACCATATTTTTTACGGAGAGCCATCAGACCGGGCATTTCGTGTTCGGAAATCTCGATTTCCTTCCGTCCGAATTCCGCCAGGCTCATATCTGCTACCTTGTAAGGCAGATCTGTAGGAAATAATTGTGACATAATTGATACGTATAAATATTTTTCGCAAAGGTACGATAAAAATAAGACTACTAAAAATCTTATTTAATAGCTGAAGGCTTTTTCCTTCACATAGGCTTTATAGTCTTTGATCATACCCGGAAAACCTTCTTCTGCACGGGGCAAATACCGGAATCCTGAAATCTGTTGTTCTTCTTTCAGATCTATGACGAACTGATGCGGGAACTTGTCTCCCTGCCGGGTTTTCCAGTAGGTCGATTCCTGCAGGTCGTAGATCTTGTCTGCCGTGAAGTTACCGTACTGCGTACTTTCGCTGCTGGCATAGGCTATGTTCCAGTCTTGTCGCGGCAGCGGTTTTCCGTTCTCATCCAACAGGTAGAGTTCGGCGATTGCGGCTTCGTCCTGACCATTTTGGGCGTTCAGTGCTTCCAGACAGAAGTAGCGGCCTTTGACAGGCTGGTTGAAACGGACTTCCTGCCAGCCGTTTCCGGGAGTCAGTGAACCCGTAGCGACAGGTCTTTCCTGCTTGAGATTCAGATTTTCTCCTTCTTTCCGGTGAGTCATGGGTGCTTCTGCCCGTAACATATCCAGTATAGGTTGCTTTAATCCTCTGACTGTGTTTTGTTTCGGACCTAACAGATCCAGAATGATGATTTCGTTTTTCCCTTTTTTGAGCCAGCAGCCCGGCATGAATAAGGTTTGCTGAGGACCGATTTCCCAAAAGCGACCGATCGACTTTCCATTTACCCAAACCATACCTTTTCCCCATGTCTGCATGTCGAGGAATACATCTCCTGTCTGCTCCAGATCAAAGGTTGCCCGATAATAAGCCGGACCGTCGTATTTGTTTCCTTTCGCATACGATTTGTCTTGTACAAATGCATAATCTACGGGGAAGCTGTAAACTTTCCAGTCTTTCAGTTCCTGCGATCCGCTTTCGTTAACCAGCTCAACCTTGTTGGTGATTCCTTTCCGGTCGTGGATGGCCACATCGAAATTGACACGTCCCATGGCTTCGACCAGAATATCCAATTGTGTACCTTGAGCTAAGGCAGGGAGCAAAAGGGTATTTTCTCCTCTTCGTCTGTCTAACCGGCCGATCAGTTTTCCGTCTGCGAATACTTGTGCCCAGTCGTGTACTTCGTCAATCAGCAGGGTTGTTCCTTCGGCTACTGCCGGCAGCTGAGTCCGGTACAGGATCGTTCCCCAGCCCTGGTCAAACTGTTCCATCGGCTGGATGTTCTCTGATTCTTGGAATTTGGGGAGGTTATCGAATAACGGAGTAACTTCGTTGACTCCAAATTCCGGAATTTCTATGACCGGATAAGCTTCGGGTACTTCCGGAATGACTTGTCCTGAATCGGCATATTGCAATAACAGATTGCGTAGTTTGTGATATTTGGGTGTTGCCCAGCCAGCCTCACTGATAGGCGCATCGTAATCGTAGGAACTGCACATGGCCGAGTAGGCCGGACTGTTCGCTCCTCCCCAATGTCCGAAGGTCGTTCCTCCATGAGCCATGTAGAGGGAGAAGGAGATATGCCGGTCTAACATATCCTTTATCCCGTTAACCATTACGGTCGCGTCGCGCGTTTCGTGCTTACGTCCCCAGTGGTCAAACCAGCCACTCCAGAACTCACTACACATCAGCGGGGCATCCGGACGGGCTTCTTTCAGCTTCTTGAATTGTTCGTCGATATTGGCACCTGTTCCGAAGTTGATGGTCCATACCAGATCATCCAGGCCATTCAGATGGAAGGTCGAACTCCAGTCACATTGGAACAACGGAACGTCGGTAAAGCCTGCCTTTTTAACGATATCGCGGATGTTGGCAATATAGGCTTTGTCGGTTGCATAGGCTCCGTATTCATTTTCTACTTGTACCATGATGATGTTTCCCCCTCGTGATACTTGCAGATCCGCCAATTGCTTACCAATTTCATGCATGAATAATTGGGTCCGTTCCAAGAAGTAAGGATCGTTGGTACGGAGTTTGATATCTTTTTTCTTGAGCAACCACCAGGGTAATCCGCCCATTTCCCATTCCGAGCAGACATAAGGTCCGGGGCGTAGCATGATGTACATGCCGTGTTTTTGGGCCAACCGGCAAAAACGGGCAATATCATTCTGTCCTTCAAAATTGAATTCTCCGGGTTTCTGTTCGTGGATATTCCAAAAGGCATAAATACAGATGGTGTTCATGCCAAGAGCCTTGCACATTTGGATACGATGTTCCCAATAATCGGCAGGGATTCGGGTATAGTGTATTTCTGCCGCTTTGATGACAAAAGGCTTTCCGTCGAGCAGGAAAGTACCTTTCCCGATTGAAAAGTTGTGTTTCTCTCCGTCCTTTGAGATTGAACAGCCTGTTAGCAGCATGCAGACTGTCAGCCAGAAGGTCAAAATCAAGTTTACGTGTTTCATAAGGTAAGAATTAATAATACATAGATTTACAGGGAACAAAGGTACAACAAAAAAGTAAAATCGCCACCACACGTTAATTTCCGTATGACGGCGATTGAATATATAGGGTTTTTAAATTATGCGAACAACGAAAGCAGATACGAAATGACCGGTACCAGAATGGCGGTCATAATACCCATCAGACCGATGGCCAGTCCGCTTAATGCGCCTTCTACGGCTCCCAGCTGGATGGCTGCAGCCGTACCGACTCCGTGCGACGAAGCGCCCAGGGCCAGTCCTTTGGCTATGCGGCTTTCGATACCTAGTACTTTCATAACGGCCGGACCGACAATGCTTCCGAAGATTCCAACGGCTACGACAATGACGGCTGTCAGCGAGGGAATGCCGCCGTTCTTCTCAGAAATACCCATGGCGATCGGTGTCGTGACCGACTTGGGTTGCAGGGTAGCAATCAGCGACTGGTCGGCACCCATCAGTTTTCCGATGACAATCACGCTGATAATTCCGACAATCGCTCCGACAAAGACCGAAGTCAGGATTGATACGACGTTCCCCTTTAGGTATTTCATCTGTTCGAACAAAACGTAACCCAGGGCAACGACCGAAGGGCCCAGCATGAAATGGATCAGATGACTGCCTTGCTGGAACGAAGCATATTCAACATCCAGAAACTCGAGAATGACGATGATCACGAAAATCGACGTGAGTAATGGATGAAGCACGCTCAGATGCGTTTTCTTATACAAGATGGTGGCGGCGATGTATGTACCGACCACCAACGCTAAATCGAATATCTCAGAATGAACCAACGAATGCATACCGGCTTACTTTTTTCGTTTTTCGAAATTCTGCTGCATAAGGGCAACCGAGGCAATGACCAGTATCGTACTGATCACACACGAGATCAGGATAACCGCCCAATAATGCGAAATCACACCGATAGAAGTCATCAGGCCCACACCGGCAGGCAGGAAGAACAAACCCATATTGTCTGTCAGTAACTTAGATATCTTATTGACATGACAAGGCTTTACAACTTTAAATGCCAGGGCTAAAAATAACAGAACCATCCCGATTACGCTTCCCGGGATAAACCCGTGGATAAAATGGCTGATACACTCTCCTACAAAGTAGAAAAACAAGATGTGAAAAACTTGCAATAACATAATCTTTTTGCCTAAACTAAATGCCTATTTATACACTATTTGATAACCGTTGCAAAGATAAGTTAGCAATATGTAATGATGTTCTACAACATACTTAATTAACAGAGTTTTTAACATTCATTGAAAAATGACCTGTTTCAAAACACGCCGGCTTTTTGTCAATTTACGCCGGCTTTTGATGAATATACGCCGGCTTTTCATCAAAACAAAGGGTATTTGAAAACAAAGCTCCCGAGCATCAAAAACGATTCCCGTATCATCCTTTTTCAAAACTCCCGACAATCGTCCGTGACTTATTTCCATACTTACCTTTCACTTTTCTTCTATCTGCTTGATAGTCTAATAAATGAGGTGATTCAAGCCTTTTCCGTGTCCGATTTTTCCCGGACATCTGTATCGGATTACTACTTGGTTGGAACATAACCGACAGGAAAAATGAACCACCAACAAGCTTTTCCCTGTTATCAGCATATTCAAAAAATAGAACATCTCATTCTAATAAATGGAACAATCATCAGCTAAGATGAAATTCATATATCCTGCAAAAACAAACAGATAACGAAAAAACAGAAACATTTAGATATAAAAAAAAGAATATATTTTTCTACAAATTGACCTTGTGAGGCTTTGCGAATTGTTGTTCCTTTGCAACCGGAAAAAAGAAATTAATTGTTATCAAGTCTGAATGGAAAATAAACTATTCTTTTGTATTAATAAGGCCTTTATATTGAGTCGCCTATTATGTTTTTGTTGTCTGTTCGTGGGGTTGTATTCGTGTCAGGAGGAAGACAACACGATATTGAATACCGGAAAACTAAGTTTTCAGATGGGGGTTGATACAACGTTGGTGGGATCTTCATCAACGAGAGCTTCTAATATCCTTGAGCTTTCCGGTTTTGATGATCCTGATAGTTATAAAGTAGTGATCTCTCAGGATTCGGGAGTCGTGGCAGAATACGCCAGATTTGATAAAATGCCGGCAGAGATTGAACTGGAAGCGGGTGCTTACAGTGTAGAAGTAAGTAAAGGAACCAAAACTGCCGCAGCTTTTAATTCTCCTTATTTTTCCGGAAAACAGGATTTTACGATTGTCAAGGATATGACAACTCCGGTAGAAGTTACGGCTTCGATGGAAAACAGTCGGGTAACGGTCGATTTTTCGGATGATTTCGTGGAAACTTATACAGATTATACCTTGTCGTTTAAGACGAATAAGATGACCTTGCCTTTGGTCTATGAAAAAGGGGAATATCGCCCGATGTATTTTCAGGCAGATGCCTCAGGTACGAAGCTGACGATTGGGATGGAACTGGTCAATGTGTATGGAAAGGATGTACAATATACGGCAACAACAACCATCAAGCAAAAGCAATGGACGAAGCTGACGGTTCGAACCGATGAAAAAGGTTTGAACGGTGTGGCTATTGATGTCGTACTGAATGATGAAACCAAAGAAACGGTGTATGTCAATATAGGTATTCCTGATTTTATGGAGAAGCTGAAAGGTGCACCGTATATTAGTAGTGAAGTGTTTCATTGGGATGATACGAATGAAAGTATGGAAGAACCTTCTGAATGTACGAAGGAAGAGGGTTCTGCTTCTGCGACTGTAGATGTAACTGCAGGAGGAAAGGTTAATCAAGTTTTACTGACTCTTAAGGATGCCTCGAATACTGCTTTAATTAATCAATATGATTTAGTGAATCTGACAGATGAGCAGGCTAAGTACTTGAAAGATTCGTTTGGCTTTGAACTGTCTGAAGATGGATTGAAAAAAGGCTCTATGTCTGGTTTGATTGATTTGAAATCAATTATTTCTTCGTTACCAGGTAAAATAGAAGATTCATATTATGAATTATCATTAACGGTTATAGATGCATTGCCGTCTCCTAATCAGACAAAAAAAATAGTGAAAATAAAAGTTCCGAAAGCAGGAGACAATTCAATAGTTTGGGGAGATTTTCCAAGTAACGCTGAATATGAATATGCTACTTTTAGTGAGGATCAGGTAGTAGAAATGACTGTCCCAGCAGGTATTAAAACAGCTACGATTTCTATTGATGGATTGGATATTAAAGAGCAAGATATAAATACACCAATAAATGGTATCTCTGTAAAAAAAGAGGCCGATAAAGTAAGTCTGACTTTTACCAAAGTGTGGTTCAATTCTTTATCGTTCAATGAGGATAAAACTCCTAAAAAATATACGATTACATTGAATGTAATTGATAACTTAGATCGTACGATCGACGATAATTCAAGATCCTTTACAGTGAAGGCTCCTGTTTTTGCATGGGCAGAAGGAAATGCCGTGGATGCTTTTGCTAAATACGTTTTCTTGAAGATTCAAACAAATCATCCGGAGAAAGTGACATTTTATGGAAATGATCAACTAATCGATCCCGAAAATGTCGTCACGTTAGAGAATCCGGAAACACCGGGTGTTGTTACGTTTGTTTGGAAGAAATTGGAACCAATTACTTTTTATACGATTTCTGCGAAGTATAATGATAAATTGGTATTGGAGACGAAGGAGTTTACAACGGAAGAAGCAAGATATTTAGGCGATATAGGCAAACTTGAAAATTGGGAAGCTAAGGGAGTTAATTATGATGGAGAAGGAATAGATACTAATGTTATATTGGGTTCTGGAAAATATGAGTCTGTACCCTATCGATCTTGGGAAAGATGGATTGTTTCAGGCTGGAGTACACTTAATGAGAAAACGACTCAAAATGGAACTGAAATGACTAAACGATTTACAGCTTTCGCTACACCATATACATGGGCGCGTTATGTAGTAAATTCAGGAACAATAAAGACAAATGGGGTGTCAGGAAATGCAGCCTTAATTCGGACTGTTGGTTGGGGGAATGGTAATACAGCGGGAGGTGTAAATTCATTAATTGATCAGATTACTCCAGGTGAACTTTATTTAGGAAGTTATGAAAGTGAACCAAGTTATGGTATTTCATTTCCCTCAAGACCCAGAGGTTTTAGATTTAAATTTAAGTATGAAGCAAAAAATGACGATAAGTTCATTGCAGAGATTGTTTTACTAAACGGGAATAATGAAATAGCACGAGCTGATTTGGACGAATCTTCGAAAATAAAGGTTCAAGAATGGAAAGATGCTATGGTTTTAATACCTGAGTATTTAGATAAACAAGTAACGTCTATGTATATCCGTTTTGTTTCCGGAACATCATCATCTCGAGATGATATTATGAAATTTCCAGATACCGGAAACATGACAAGAGGGGAAAATATCGGTAGCCAATTATACATCGACGACGTAGAATTAATATATGATTATGAATAATATGAAGCACTTATTATACACAGTAGCCATCCTATTGATGGCAGCATCCTGTTCCAACGAAGAAATGGAACAGGTAACAGGGAGCGGAAAAGCAAAGATGCAATTCCGGTTAAGTACAAGTGAATGCCCAGTACAGATTGTAACCCGGGCAACACCGGTTCCAGAAGAGGGAACATTTACTATACGTGTAAAGAATGCGGAAGGAAAAGTTGAAGTTGAAGGTTCATTAGACTCTTTGGAATGGAATTCTCCGGCCTTTTTGCCCGCTGAAGAAGCTGGTACGAAATATACAGTAGAGGCCTTTTCGAATGAACCAACGAAAGGGAAAGTGGTATTAGATAAACCTTGTTTCTATGCAAAGAAAGATACGATAATATTTCCGGATGAAACGGTGACAGTCAAACTGGAATGTAGTTTACAACAATTTCAAGTATCTTTTGTCCCCAGTGCAACCTTTATGAGTGCTTTCCGAGATGATAAAATGGTGGATGCTCAGGGTGGCACCAAGTTTAAATTGACAGTATCTGATGCTAATGAGAGATCAGTAGAATATAATTATACGAATTTGGATGAATCGGCTTATTTCGATGGTGATCTGTCATCTTCCTATATTAAGATCCATGTGGAAGGAACGACCATCAAAGGTTTTCCGGTAGATTTTACGGAAACAATTGAGCCGGAGGATGGTTTGTTGACGGCAAAAGACCATCTGATTATTAACTTGGAGGTAGCAGAAAGCCAATCATTAAATATCAAAGCAACGCAGATTGAATTATGATACATTGGAGAAGAACGATAGGTTGCGGACTCTTGTCAGGTTTGTTGCTGGCAAGCTTTTCATCGTGTGAGATGAAAAATGAATTATGGGGGAAAGATCCGAATGAGCTTTCTCCGGATGAATCCGGTATTTTGGACTTGCAATTGTCCGTAGAGGAACCGGTATATAATGGATTGGAAACGGAAACGCGTGCTTCTGATTCTGTTAAAATCAAGGTACCGAAGGTAGAAGATTTGCAGGTAAAGATATTTAATGAAGCACAGGAACTGCAAGACTATTTTGAATCGTATGCCGATTATGAAAAGATGTCGGAGTATATAGTAAAAGCCGGAACGTATTATGTGGAAGTTTCGACGGGCGAGAATTACGAAGTAACTACCGAGTATCCTTATTATGAGGCGATAGATACTTGTCAGGTAAACGTACGAGAAGTGGCAACTGTGAATGCGGTTTGTAAACTGCAAAGTGCCATCGTATATCTGATACCGAGTGATGAGTTTCTGGAAGCTTGTCTGGATGATTATTCCATTACAATAACGAATGGTTCGGGTATTATTTCGATCGGGAAAGACGATCCGAAGATTGTATATGTGCGTCCGGGTATGGAAGCAACAGTTACTATCCGTGCTACGGAGAAAGAAACCCAGACTCCCGTGATCCGTACATTTGTATTGGCCGATAATGAAGGTCATGTGCATGCACAGGATTTGTTCCGTGTCGAAATAAAAGATCTGGAAGAAGATGTTATTCCGGAAGAGCCGGAACAACCGGAACCCGAGCCAGAACCGGAACCCGAGCCAGAGCCCGAACCAGAGCCGGAACCCGAACCGGAAGAACCAACAACCGGTAAATTTACGATTAAGGTAAATATGACGGTGAATGAAAATCCGGTGGATATTGTCGTTCCTAGCGGTGGAGGAAACGGTGGTAACATTGGTGGAGACGGTGATGAAGGAGACAGCGGAGATACTGGAGGTAGTGAAAGCGCTATTACTATTACAGGAGATGCCGTTAATACAGACTTGGTTGTAAATGCCCCGAATGGAATAAGCAGTTTTGTCGTACAGATTGATTCACCTTTGCTTCCTCCTGATGAATTAGAAGGAATCGGATTAAAGAGTGAGTTCGATTTGGTAAACCCTGGAAGTATGTCTGGGGCATTAAGTGGTTTAGGTTTTCCTGTGAATATAGGAGGTGAAACATCTGTATCATTTAATATATCCAAATTTGTTCCGATGCTGAAAATTTTGGGTAGTGGAACCAGTAATTTCCATTTAACAGTTACTGATTCTAAGGGAAATACACAATCGAAGACAATCACCGTAACAACTTAATTCAAGAAAGAGATGAACTTTAAATATATCATAAGTAGTCTATTCCTTTTGTTTTTGGCTTTTGGAGCCTGTACAGAGGATGAACGAGGTTTGGAAACACAAGGTTATTTGGAACTGGGTGTTTCTAAAAATGTAGAAGTTATAACACGAGGTTTTGATGTAGAAGATCAGTCGCTGGCGGTGGATATTTGTGCCGGAGCGAATGATTCCATTGTGAAACATTTCTCCGATTATAATGATATGGCAGGCGATCGTGTTTTACTGGATGTAGGGACATATAAAGTAAAGGTAAGTTCAAACCCAACTTCCAAACTGGAGTTTGAACAACCTACTTTCTATGGCGAAAAGACAAATGTTGCCGTTACAGCCGGAAAAACAACGGCGGTGTCTGTTGAATGTTTTTTAAGCTGTGTGAAAGTAACAACCGAGTTTACCAAGCCTGTTCAAGATATGTTTGCGTCGGTAATAGCTCGCGTAAGCGATAAAAGCGGCTCTTACTTGGATTATGGCCTGAAAGAAACCCGTGCCGGGTATTTTCAGCCGGGATATATCTTGGTGGATATGACCTTAACCAATAAGGAAGGTTTGGAATTCAAGATGTCTAAATTGATTGACAAGACGGAAGCACGTGATCATTATCATTTGGTATTTGATATGATTGAAAGTGGTGATGATAATTCGGGTATGGACTTCGATATTACAATTAAAGACGATCCGACGAACGATGAAACTCATACAGTAACGATCCCATTACCGGAAACCGGTTATGGACAAGAGCCGCCGGTGGTGAAGTTTGTGGATGGAGAAGGAAAGGAGATTGAGAATAATTCCGTAAGTTTTCTCAAGGGTAGTGGAGCTCAGACAATGTTTGTAAAAACAGTATCGTCCAATATTGGATTACAATCGGTAACTTTACTTTCAGTTTCTTCTTTGTTTGAGAATAAGTCGATTCCTTCTTCTTTGGATTTGTTGAAATTATCTGAAGATGATAAAACTAAATTATCGGAAATAGGTTTAACTATCCCTACATTAGAAGATGCAAAAAAAGAGTTTACTGTTGATTTTTCAACATTACTTTCTGAACATCTTCCGGGTGGTACTCACAAGTTTACTATAGTTTCTCGTGATGTGATGGGACATGAGGAGGTTGAGACAATAACGGTAGTAGTAAAACTCTCAACGATGACGATGGATGTTGTTGAATTAGAAGTTTGGGCACATTATGCAACACTTCGTGGATTTGTAGAAGGTGCATCTGATTCAGAAAAAGAATCTTATAAGTTTCAGTATAAAAAGGAATCGGAGGGAGATGATGCATGGCAAAATGTGTCTGGTCAAGTTTCTGTTTTGTCAACTTCGGATAACGCTAATATTACTCAAGTAGTAACAGGCTTGGATGATGGTACAAAATACGTTTATCGTTTGGTAGTAGATGATAGTCCTGCAGATAATGTAGCTTATTTTACAACAGAAGTAGCAGAATCTTTAACAAATGGGGACTTTGAAGATTATGATAATGGTCCGTGGAATACAGGTAGCAGTTCTTATTGGAGTTCAGGGAATAACTCTATTACTTCTGAATTATGCGTAAAAAAAGAAGAAAACGGTAGTAGTATTGCTTATTTGAAATCTACTTTTGGTGCAATCCTTGGTATAGGTAAGTTTGCAGCGGGAAATGCTTTTACAGGAACATTTACTATGGACAAAACGAATGGTATAGTTACTTTAGGAAAGCCATTTTCTTCTCGTCCATCTCAATTTAGAGGTCGTTATAAATATAAACCTCAGACGGTTGGTGATGGTGGCGATAAAATAGCGAATGGTTCATTAGATCAATGTGCAATTTATATCATTCTTTTGACAGATAAAATAGAGTTGAAGACAAAAGAATCTGCAACATTAGATTGGAAGACTTATTATAAAGATAAGATTGTTGCTTTTGCAGAATTACCGACAGAAACGGATATGACAACAGATTGGACAACCCTCGATTTGAAGTTGGAATATCAGAAGCAAGATGTAAAGCCTAGCTATATTGGCGTTATGTGTACTTCCAGCAAATATGGAGATTACTTTCAGGGAGCCAGGGATAGTGAACTCTCTATTGATGACTTCGAGTTAGTTTATGCCCAAGAACCAGACGCAAATGAATAAGTCAATGATGAAACGTATAATAGCAATAGTAATGACATCATTCCTGATAATCGGAATGATGCAAGCCCAAACAAAAATATTGGGTCGGAAAGTATTTGACAGAGGTATACAGAACCATACCTTTATTCCGAAAGGACAATGGATGGTGGGTTCTACCTTCTCGTATTCAGAACATGAAGATGGAAACTTTTCCTTTATGGGATTGTTGGAAGATATTGAAAGTACCGGTTATTCCTTTAAGGTAAGTCCGTTCTTCGGGTATTTCATCCGGGATAATGTGGCTATTGGTGGCCGTTTTGCTTACAAACGTTCTTATACCGATTTAGGTAATATCAGTCTGGATCTGGATGAAGACATGAACTTTGATATTTCTGATTTGAAATATTTGGAACACGAATTTTCAACGACAGGGTTTGTGCGTACTTATATGCCTCTAGGAAAAAGTAAAGTGTTCGGATTGTTTAATGAAGCCCGTATTACATACAGTTATGGTCAGGGTAAAAACTCATCCGGAGAAATGGGTACAGCCGATTATTCCGGGACTTATCAGACGGTTAATAAGTTACAGATCGGTATGTGTCCTGGTTTGACAGCATTTATCACCAATTTTGCCGCTGTTGAAGTTTCGGTAGATGTATTAGGTTTTGATGTGAAATGGACGGATCAGGTAACCAATCAAGTAGAGACAGGTTCGCGTCGAAGCAGCTCGGCCGACTTTAAGATTGATTTGTTCTCGATCAATTTGGGTATGAACTTTTATTTTTAAGTACGGTCATGAATGTATTTCAGTTAAAATTTAAGAGTATCGCTTTGTTAGGCTGTTTGTTCTCTCTCTTTTCTTGTATTGAGAATGATATACCTTATCCATATCAAGAGGGAAATATTACGGATTTTGCAGTTGAAGGACAGATTGATAATTCTTTATCCATCGATAAGACGAAGGGGACAGTTGTTGTTGAAGTTAGTGATGCGGTAGATATCACCTCTTTGCAGATACAGAAACTACAGGTAACGAATAATGCTCACATAGCTATCGATTCAAGCCGATGTGTTGATTATGAGAACTTCCCAACAGTAGGATTCTCGTCGTTAGACAGTCTGCCAAAGTCTGCGGATACACGTGTTGATTTCACATCTCCGGTTTCGGTATTGTTGCAAACCTATCAGGATTATCCTTGGACGATAACAGTTAATCAGACGATAAATAGAACCGTAGTCGTAAGTAATCAGATCGGAGATCCGGTTATTGATGTGGCCAATAAGCAAGTGGTGGTTTATGTAGCGAAGAATCAGCCATTAGACCAGATAGAAGTAACAGAAATGAAATTAGGTGGATCAGCAGGCGTTGTTGTTCCTGATCCAACAACCATAACAGACTTCTCTCGTCCTCAAACATTCGAAGTAACCCGTTTTGGGGTAACAGAAACCTGGAAAGTGACCGTTTTGCATTCGGATGAAGAATCTGTGGCGACTGGTAATAGTTTCCCGATGGTTCATCAGATACGTGTTTCGGGAACTATACAGGTTGGCAAGACTCCGGTGATTGAATATAAGGAAAAGAGTGCTTCCGATTGGCGGGCACTTTCGGAAAGTTCTATCACGATAGAAGGTACAACTTATACGGCATTTATTACAGGCTTAAAAGCCAATACGACGTATGTGTACCGGACAACAGTGGACGGAGTTGCTGGAAGCGAAGAGGAATGTACTACCGCATCTGAGGTCGCTCTGACAAATGGAAGTTTTGATGATTGGTATAAAGACGGGAATGTGTGGAATCCTTGGGCAGAAACAGGTGTCTCTTTTTGGGATACAGGAAACAAAGGAGCTGCAACATTAGGTGAAAGTAATACTGTACCGACAGATGATACCAGCAATGGAAGCGGTAAGGCTGTAAAGTTGGAATCTCGCTTTGTCGGTTTGCTGGGTATTGGTAAGTTTGCAGCAGGCAATATCTTTACCGGTTCCTATTTACGAACGGATGGAACCAATGGCGTATTGAGTTTTGGCCGTGATTTTGTAACTTATCCCACAGGATTGAAGTTCCAATACAAATATAAGTCAGAAACCATTAATAAAAGTGGTGATACAGACTATGAATATTTATTGAACCGCCCAGATTCAATGCATATTTATGTAGCCTTGACTGATATGTCTGAACCTTTGGAAATTCGGACCAAAAAGTCTGAAAGACAATTGTTCAATAAGAATGATAAGAGTATTATTGCTTATGGAGAATTTATCTCAGCAGAATCAGTAACATCTTATAAGGAATATACGATTCAACTGGATTATCGCAGTTATAGAAAACCTAAATATATCATTATTGTAGCTTCAGCAAGTAAATATGGTGATTTCTTTACCGGTGGTGAAGGAAGTACGCTTTATTTGGATGAAATGGAGTTACTTTATGAGTGATCAAATACATAATCTTCTGCCTGAAACGGAAGATTAACCCCATAAAAATTCCTCCAACAACTTCCCGATCCAAAGATGGGATGAAGCGGTTGGAGGAATTTTAGTTATTACTTGATCCATTTGATAGGATACGGGGAGTGGGACCACGGATACATCTTCTTGATTCGGTTGCGATGGTTGTGAGTCCATAGGAGATTACATCAAAAGGATAAGACTACTATTCAGGAATATAATCTTCCTTGATAAACGCATCGTACACCCGTTTCGGATGGTCGTTGGTCGAGAAACCAATATCACCGAAAGTCTGTTGGCGGAATTTCTTCAGCTTCAGGTTGTCCATGGCATATTCACGGAGCGGCTTGTGCATATCGCCCAATAAAGAGCTGCTTACAGGCTGATCGAGCAGATTCTCTTTCGGCGTTATGATAGGGAGAAGCTTTTGTTCCAGCAGTCCTCGATAAGCGCCTGTGTATTCGCACCAGCAAACATGGTTTACTTCATACAGACGGTAGGTATATTTTGACCATGCCGTCTTCAGCAGAATCTCATTCTCAGAAACCTCGGCTGTCGCTTCTTGCGGATATGCAAAATCTCTGATCTTGATAAGTTTCCTTTTGTCATCAATCTCTTCCACTTCTGTAATCCAGAAGTCAGAATGTAACAGCTGGTCGAGTATGCCAGCTAACGTCTCTTTGATCTCAAACTGAATTTTCATGATATTTGCCTTCTGTCAAGGACTTCGTTTGATTACTATATAAATAATAACAAGCAAACTGCATAAAAAGTTCATAAGATCTTTAAATCTGTTGATCCGAAGCAAAATGTTACTACAAAAAGAACACAATTGAGGACAAATAAAACAGGCACGGATTCTTTTTCTTCCGTGCCTGTTCCTGATGAAGCAGATTGCTTATTCGATAATATACTCAACCGGTGTCTTTACACAGCGTAAGGTACGCGTCTTGGTGGAGTTTTGTCCGGCAAACTTATACCAGTTTCCGGTTCCTGTAGCTCGTGCACTACCTTCAATCAGCCAGGTTGAGCCACTGTTTCCGTATGTACCAAATATAATAAACATCTTGGCAATGTTTCCGATATCTACACTATATTGATGCCCTAATCCACAGAGAACGAAATGGGTATCATTGTAGTTGAAGTCATAGAAATTGACCGGTCCGTACGAAGCTCCGAGGAAAGTCGCATCACGTTCCACAATATCAAATGTCAGGCGCTGACCCAAGTTGTTGTTAACCCAAGTTTGATAGCCAAAAAAATTTTTAGTTATTTTTTTAGCTGTATAAT
>ERZ779865.158-NODE-158-length-63647-cov-5.443861_pt1 | contig 63647 bp, 50 predicted proteins | sample MGYA00433088_ERZ779865 | MGnify/ENA primary metagenome ERZ779865 (study PRJEB29588, sample SAMEA2151703) | human gut metagenome | biome: human gut; feature: human-associated habitat; material: faeces | place: Denmark | collected 2008/2010 ... | reverse complement strand
TTATTTTTTTAATAATATTTTATATGTTGATAAAATAAATGTCAAGCCATTATTGTACACAAAAGTATACAATAATTCTTGAGGAATAATGTACATTTTTGTGTACATTGCGAATTGAAATTTTGTACTGAATAGTGTACAATATAGCTACAAGGTCAAGCAAGACCAAATCCCAAAACCACAACAGGAGGACATCACAATGAGCAAGAATGATCTTCACTCGGTAATCAAGGAACTGAAAGAGTACAAGCTCCTCAAGGAAGAGGCAGAAGCCAGAATCACAGAGCTTGAAAACGTAGTCAAGGCAGAGATGAAGTCCCAGAACCTTGACAAGATGGGAGTCGGAGAGTACAAGTGCAGCCTTTCCACCATCACAAGCAACAGAGTTGACAGCAAGGCTCTTCAGGAAAATCGCCCTGATATCTTCAACCTGTTCACCAAGCAGTCAACCTTTGAAAGACTGACTATCAGATGACCTGATGTGTGTATTAACAATTCGTTAGACAATATCATTTTTAGGGAATTGTGTATTGCCAAAAGAATTTGATTCTCTGAAAAAAATATTGGCTAAAGAATTTAATACCCTTTTATGATACCACCAAAAAAACGTTTTGTCAAGTTTATTACATGGAGGTTTAACAATGAATCCTTTCGACAACGATTCCTATTTTGAGGTTAAGATACCTCTGACCGATGAGGGTATTGAAATCCTCAGAGAAGTAGCTCCCGAAGTTCTGAAGGACTATGACCATTCAATGACCCTTGAGGATGTAGCGGTCACTTGCACTATGACAGTTGCGTTTGAGGACGACCAGACCTATTTCGCAGTCAATACAGAGACAATGTACCTTGCTGATGACTGTGGCGAGGAGACCACAAACTACATTGACCTCTCTGACGATGTAGCAAGTTATTTCAAGACACAGGCTATTCTCTCGGTTATAACCCAGTTCAGCGCAATGCCCGAAACCAAGAGCATAATCAATAGCTTTGCTGTAATGCGTGGCTGAAAACAGGTTACAAGCGTGATTATGGGCTGTGTGGTGCAGTCCATACACGCTGAAATATAGTAAGGAGAGTTTCAATGTCAAAGTTAGATATGCTTTTAAAGGAACATCAAAATCAATGCAGGTTGGCAAAGGAGTTATACACATTCCTAAGCAGGTACAACGGATATGATGTAGTCGTGAACCTAAACGATTGTAAACGTGAAGATTTGTGCATAGGGGACGTTGAACAGCGCACAAATAGCGTTTGGTTAAATCGGGATTTCTTCACTACATATCCATCATTAACTTATGATTGGGAGTTTTTTAATGATTGCTGTTTACTTGGGTTAGAATATCCTGAAACGGATGTTGTTAAGATACTTCGTACAGACGGAGAAATTTCTATCAAAGGTATCTTGAACAAGTATAGGGCTGAAACCTATCATTCACTTGATATCGTCCCGAAGGATATATTGGGCTATGGCAGAAGAGAATTTGTTGATGAGATATGGTCTAAAGAAATAAACGGTAAACCATATTATGTGATAGATATGTTCAGAGCTAAGAAGCACGATAAAGGTGTTATCAAGGCAATAAGCAACGCTTTCGGTGCATATAAAAATAAAGATATCACCAAAACGTTGTATATTTGTAAGGGGAAAAATCAAGGGGAGTATGAAGTGGGCTTGTGGGATATTCTTAAAGAGTGTCCGATGGCTTGATAAAAAACACGGGAAGGACAAAGAATGACTACTGCAAAAATAAGGAATAGACCTTTTAGCAAGGTCAATTATCAGAGATTAGATAGGAAAGAGGTGACTAATTCTCATCTGGTTATAAACGATATAGTAAATACCTTGTTCGGAATATTACCCTACATTGTAGCTATTTATATCGGAATTACATTCAGAACGGTAATTCTGGCTTGCAAAGGATATGACTACACCATCAATGGAATGGACATACTAAACGTTGTTTTATGTGTTGCAATGGTTGTAACGGTCAGGTTTATCCGTAAAAATGCAAAGTAATTATATCAACAGAAAGGACGATTCCAATGGTTAAAAGGTTTCAAAGCAAAATTGCAGAGAGGTTGAATGACCCAAGGTTTACCAAGATTTACGGAACGAATTTGTCTCCGGAGCAAATCAAGATGTGGGATATACACGACATGGCGTTAGAGCTCAGTGACTTCCTCAAGCAGTATAACGGCTATGATATCGTGACTAAATTCAACGATAGCGATGACGAATACGAGGATTTGTGTATAGGCAAAGTTATTGATTCAGGGGATAATGTACGAATATATCGTGATTTCTTTACAGAATATCCGTCATTAACTCATAATTATGAACTTGGTGATTGGATATGTGTCCTAAAAGACCTTGAATATCCTGAACCCGATGTAGTAAAGGTGATTCGGGGAGATGGCGAAATCTACATAAAAGGGTTGTGGAATGAACACAGAGCAAAAACTTTTCAGACTGTGGATATCGTTCCTAAAGATATTCTTGGATACGGTCGGAAAGAATTTATAGACGAGATATGGTCAAAAAATATTGATGGCAAAGAATATTTCGTTATAGATTTTTTCAGAGCTAAGAAACATAAGCCGTCTGTAATAAAGGCTGTTATAAGTATGTTGGGTATGGACAAGTATCCAGAAATCACAAAGACTATGTTTATTCGCAAGACAGACAATCCGGGAGAGTATGAAGTCGGAGTATGGGATATTGAAGAGGGGTGTCCTTTGCCGGATAGAGAATAAAAAATAGGCTGATACTCATAAACAGAGTGTCAGCCTATAATTATATGTTCGGAAACATTATCGAAATGTCAGTATAGTAGATGTGGTCAAACACCTAGTAAATGTGGTGGAGAACAGATGTTGAGCCGCTTACAAATGATAATAAAATAGTAAGTCGTATCTAACTATACACATTCCCATTTTGGGAATCTGCATGGGGAACAAACCGCATAATAAAGCCATCTAAGCTAAATTGATGTTATTTAATGAGCGGCTCAATTTACACTTATTGGTTAGCTTCGACTAATCACTAGAATAATAAGGATATAAGCCACTCAGTTGATGTATTATCTATTTATACATTGAATGAGAGAATATTGAGTTAGACCTAGAAAAACAGGATAAAAAAATGCTATTGCACATTTGTGCTATAAATTATAATACGGTTCGTTAAATAAATAGAAGTTTTGAAAAATGCTGAGTTATGCTTTTCATTCAGAAAAATCATGTATGTCATCACTTAAATCGTGTATGTCGTCACTCAAACCCTTGATTTTTTGTCTGAGTTATGCTATACTTGATTTAAACGATGACAAACATCGTATAAAAATTGAATTTGTCAAGGTACAAAAGCATTTGATAAGTGTTGAGGAATTGGCTTAATAGAGCCATTTGTGGGCATTTTATTCTCCTCGAAGCTCTCGACGACAACGACGACGTTCAGAACGTATGGCACAACTGGGACGCTCCCGAATCTGACGACGAGGAATAAAAAAACACACCCACTGAGAAAAGGGGCGCTTTTTTTATTACAGTTTTGTAACAATTATTGACAAAAACATAATATCCTGATATACTTTTTATAAAAATAGTGAAAATAATTTTGGATATATTGCAACCTATTTATATTTTCACCTGTTTTATAGAATAGAGAGATGAAAAAGGGGGTGACGGCATGGACGAAAAAAAGCCCAGGAAGCCAAGAGCCATGATACATGTCAAGGACCTGCGCAAGGAATACAAGCTTGAAGGCGGAGAGCCTGTTGTTGCATTAAAGCGCATAAACCTTGATATCATGGAAGGGGAACTGTGCTGCATATTCGGCACATCTGGCTCGGGTAAATCCACGCTGCTCAATCAGCTTGCCGGACTTGAAAAACCGACTTACGGCGACGTATACATAAGAGGCGTCCCGATAACGAGGCTGTCTGAAAATCAACTGGCGTCGTTCCGGCAGAAGCACATCGGGTTCGTGTTTCAGTCCTACAACCTGCTGCCGTTCATGACTGCAGTTGAGAATGTTGCAATGCCGCTGATGTTCCGAGGGGAAAACAAGCGAAAGCGCACCAGAATGGCAGTGGATATGCTGCGCAAAGTCGGTCTGGGAAACCGCCTGAAGCACTATCCGCGGCAGATGTCCGGCGGTCAGCAGCAGCGAGTCGGAATCGCGAGGGCGTTCGTTGCAAAGCCGGACGTTGTCTTTGCGGACGAGCCGACAGGCAACCTTGATTCCAAGACGACTATCGAAGTAATGGACATGATAAAGTCATTTGCACGTAAATTCAACCAGACGATAGTTCTCGTGACCCACGACCCGGAGCTTGCAAAATATGCAGACAGAATTGTAACTCTGGTCGATGGAAGAATAGTCAGCGATACAAAAGGAGAAAACAATGGGTAAAATACTGAACAAATTCTTATCTGTATTTGTCGGCGCTGCGATAATGGCTTCTGCAGTTCCGGCGGCGCCTTTAATGGCTTATGCGGCAACCACTGAAAGCCCCGACCCGTCAGGGCTCACCCTTAACCCGGTGGTGTTCCGCTATGATATCACCAATTCCAAGGGAAAGGCTATCGGCGAGCTTTACTCTGGCAATACCTTCAATATGAAGCTCACCATCAAGGATATCAAGGTAAAGACCTCGCAGCTGCCCAACAAGGAAAAGGACATCGACTTTTTAAAGAGCATGGACAGCTTCAAGGGCGATTTTGAGTCGCTCAAAGTAATTTCCAAGGGCGATGAGCTGCTTATCTATGAGGTAGTTCTCAAGAACTGCAAATGGACAGGCGGCAGCAACAGCTTCGGATTTATGGTTGGCTATTCCGGCGGTAATGACTATTCCAGCAGTTCAGTGAACATAACTGAATGCACCGAGAAAAGCGCAGATAACGACGATCCTGTTATCAATGTTGCTGAACCAACCATCATGATCTCCGCAGTTCAGCCCGACGAGCCGATAAAGGCTGGTGAAGAGGGTGAATTCCGCATCACGCTGAAGAACCTCGGTATGACAGCCGCGTATAACATGCTTGCCGAGATAAGTTCTTCTGATGATATCCTTGTGGTTGACGGCACCGGAACGCAGGATATCGATTCTCTTGGCATCAAGCAGGAGAAGTCGCTTGTTATCAAGTACCGTGCGCTGGATAAGATAACTTCGCTCAAGCAGAGTTTCAGCGTATCCCTGAGATACTATTATGATAATGGTTCCGCTGAGGTCAGCGGTTCTGCAAACGGACAGGTTTCCGTTGCGGCAGAGGTTTCCACCATTAAGACAGTATATCCCGTCATCAACGCTACGTTCGATCTCACGGAAACCGAGATAGAGGGCGGCAGGGAATACAATGGTCAGTTCCTCGTCAAGAATATCGGTACCGCCGATATGAAGGGGATTTTTGCAAGCTTCTCCGGCTCCGACGACATCGTTATCAGCGGCGGTTCGGGCTATACATATTTTGACAGCATTCCCGTGAACCAGCAGCGCATTATAAATGTGAAGTTCCGCACCATGAAGGAGATCACCGCGCTTCGTCAGGAGATAAAGCTTGCGCTGAAATACACCTATACCATGGGCAGCGAAGACCAGAATGCGGATTATGAGCAGTCGTTCATAATGTTTGGCAAGGGCGCAGGCTCTGCCCCGCTGCCTGTGATAACCTCCAAGCCTTTCAGCAGCGCGCTTGAGGCCGGAAAGTCCTACCGCAAGTCGTTCTACATCACAAACAAGGGCACTGAGGACATGGTTAATGTCACAGTAAAGGTGAAATCAAGTGATGGACTTACCATTACCGATGGCAGAGAGCAGTTTTTTGTTGATAAGATAAAGGCAGGCGCTGAGAAGCGCATTCTGGTGTACTTCAACACCAATGCGGAGCTCACCGCAGTCAACCAGACCCTGGACGTTGACATTGAGTACTACTATCAGAAGGCAGGCACGCTGACTGCAGAAACCAAGAGCGGCACAGTCACAATGAATTCCGCGATATCCTCCGCGCCCGTGCTGAGAATATCCGGTGAAAACCTCGGCACTGCGCTCGTCCCTGATACAGAGTATGAGTATGCCATTACCGTTAAGAATTACGGCGACATCACTGTAAGAGATGTGTTCATCGACTTCACCAGCACGGACGCGCTTTATTTCCTTGACGGAACAGAGGCTGGTCATATCGACATTATCCGTCCCAAGGACACCGCTACTATCAAGGTCAAGTTCAAGACCCTGGAGGACATCGCTTCCGTTAAGCAGGGTATTACTGCCGAAATGAAGTATTCCTACGGCAGGAACACCTCCATTATCCAGAAGGACGGCACTTCCTCCATTACCCTTATCGCTGCGGCAAACAAGGGCGAGGACGGAAAGGACAATGCAGCAGCACCGAACATTATAATCGGCAGATACGATATCGGTGCAGACCAGATCGCGGCAGGTGATATATTCACCCTTTCCCTGGATTTCTACAACACAAATCCCTCCACCGGCATTGAAAATCTTATCATGACTGTCAATGCGAGCGGCGACCTTTCCATTTATGGCGGCAGCAACTCGTTCTACTACCCCACTCTTGCGGCGGCTGGTTCTGCGAGCGAGTCGGTTCAGCTGAGAGCGCTTCCTACTGCGACGACGGGTACTTCTTCCGTGACCGTATCGTTCAAGTACGATTATGTCACCGGTGAAACACGCAACACAATGAATTCCGAGCAGTCCATCTATGTTCCGCTTTATCAGCCGGATAAGATGACATTCTCTGTAAGCAAGCCTACATACGATGTTTACACGGGCAACGAGGTTTACCTTACGCTCAGCTACATGAACAAGGGACGCTCCGACGCGGCAAATGTCAAGGTCGAGTTAGTCAGCGGCTCTTCCTCCGGCGATAATGCAAATGACGGAAATGTTGACGGCGGCGTTGTTCCGACAACTGGTGAAGCGGTGGATAATGGAAGTTCCACAGGGGAAGCTGTTTCCACTGGTTCCGGAAATGATGTTGCGTTGCTTTCCGATATTGCGATGGATGCAGCAAGCGACATCATGTACGATGGCGCAATGGGTAACGCTGGTTATATTGATGATGGCTACGTTGACGGTGGATATGACATGGGCGGTGATATGTCCTATGACGACCCCGGCTTCACTGCGCTTTCCACTGAAAAGGTAATAGGCAACGTTACCGCGGGCGGAAACGGCACGGCTGACTTTATCGTAACTCCCACCAGATCCGGCGAGTTAACTGTTATTTTCAGGATCACCTATGAGGACTCCAATATGAACGAGATCGTCAAGGAGCTTCCCGTAACGTTCAACGTTCAGGAGCAGCAGTGGGTAGAGCCTGACTATCCCATGACTTACGACGTACCCGACGAGGGTGGAGAAGGCTTCCCGTGGTGGGCATGGCTCATCATCGGCGGCGGTGTTGCAGTCGTGGCTGTAGTTGTGATTATCATTGTTGTTAAAAAGAAAAAGAAGAACGGCGGCAAGAAAAAGTACACCGCTGACGATATCGACTGGGAAGACGACTTTGACGACTCCGACAATTCCGACAGTTCCGACAGCAGCGACAAAACGACGAAAGTATAATGGTGATGCACCTTGAAATTACTTGACATGATAAAGATGACGCTGCAGAACCTGACCCGGCGCAAGTCACGGACGATACTCACCGTGCTTGGCGTCGTGGTAGGCTGCTGCGCCATCGTGACCATGATGTCCATAGGCTTTGGTGTGCAGAATTCCCAGCAGATAATGCTCGAGGGAATGGGCGACCTGACGCTTGTGCAGGTTTATTCCGGTGGGCGCCAGGATACCAAGCTGGACGATACGGCGCTTAAAAAGTTCCAGAACATTGCAAATGTCGATGTCGCGATAGGCAAAACGCGGCTGGGCAATATCAATATGGAAGCCTATGCGGGAAACAACGACCGATATATGATGCAATGGGTTCAGGTCGTTGGAATAAACAGCGACGCCATGGAGAAGTTCGGCTTTGAACTGCTGAGCGGCACCTATCCCAAGGAGCCGTTCCAGGTTCTGGCAGGACAGTATCCCGCGTATACCCTTATGGATACGCAGCGCCCCGACGGGCACAACACGATCGACCGCTGGGGCTCCATGTACCAGTACGATCCCGAAACGGGTGAGTATACATACAACGAAAACGCTGAACTCCCTGACCCTTATCTGGATCTGCTGGGGCAGAAGCTCAAGCTGAAGCTTTACACCTACGATGACGCTGACAACAAGAAGGAGCAGGAGATAACCGTCACCGGTATTGTAAAAGAGGATTACAACAAGGACTACTGCACCAGCGAGGGTCTTATCTTCATGACTTCTGACCTGCAGTCGCTGACAAAGATGTTCTATCCGACATCGAACCAGAAAACAGAATATAACGAGATATACGTCAAGGCAAAGGATATCTCACAGGTAGCCGACATAGAGAGCGAGATCAAGAAGATGGGCTACAGCACATATTCAATGGAGAGCGTCCGCAAGCCGCTGGAAGAAGAAGCGCGCAAGCAGCAGATGATGCTCGGCGGCCTTGGCGCGGTTTCGCTGTTCGTTGCAGCACTGGGCATATGCAATACGATGATAATGTCCATTTCTGAGCGTACACGCGAGATAGGCGTTATGAAAGCGCTTGGCTGCTATCTTGGCAATATCCGTACTGTGTTCCTGCTGGAAGCTGGGTTCATCGGTCTTATCGGCGGAATTATCGGCAGCGTGCTGAGTTTCTTCATATCGGTGGGAATGAACTTCTTCACCAATGAAGCCGCACAGGCAATTCAGATAACTGACTTTGCTACTTTTTGGACAAAGCTGTCTACGGCGATGGATACGGCAAACAGCCCGATGTCAATAATACCGTTGTGGCTGTACGCCTTTGCGATAGTATTCTCAATAATCATCGGCCTTGGCTCGGGATTTTACCCGGCAAATAAGGCAGTACACATCTCGGCTATGGAAGCCATCAAGAGAGAGTAACATATTAAAGGGTAGTCAGTGTTAAAGCTGGCTGCCCTTTGTGTAATATATACTAAAGTTATTCGTGAAAATTGTGTGAAATAAGCGATTATGCATAAAAGTAATATATGCTATGCCGATTTAGCATTTTACAAGCGCCGTTTATAGTGTTATAATAATATCAATAAAAACCGAGTAGAAATCTAATGGATTTCTGTAGGTTTTTCACAACATTTTCACAAATGGAGGTACATAACAATGGCTAGATTTACTTTACCGAGAGATGTCTATCATGGAAAGGGCGCACTTGAGAACCTGAAGTCACTCAAGGGCAAAAAGGCTGTTATCGTAGTTGGCGGCGGCTCTATGAAGCGCTTTGGCTTCCTGGACAGAGCAGAGGGATATCTGAAGGAAGCTGGCTTTGAAGTAATGATAATCGACGGCGTTGAGCCTGATCCTTCCGTTACCACCGTTATGAACGGCGCTAAGAAGATGCTGGAATTCAACCCTGACTGGATCGTTGCAATGGGCGGTGGTTCACCTATCGACGCTGCAAAGGCTATGTGGATCAAGTATGAGTATCCGGAATGTACCTTTGAGGATATGTGCAAGGTATTCGGTATCCCTGAGCTGAGAAAGAAAGCACATTTCTGCGCTATTCCTTCCACCTCCGGTACTGCTACCGAGGTGACTGCATTCTCCATCATCACCGATTACGACAACGGTATCAAGTATCCTATCGCTGACTTTGAGATCACACCTGATGTAGCTATCGTTGACTCTGACCTGGCTGAAACAATGCCCCAGAAGCTGGTTGCTCACACCGGTATGGACGCAATGACCCACGCTATAGAGGCTTATGTTTCCACAGCTAACTGCGATTACACCGACGCGCTTGCTATCCATGCGATCGAGATGATCCAGGCTAACCTGGTAAAGTCCTACAACGGCGATATGGCTGCACGTGCTAAGATGCACAACGCACAGTGCCTGGCTGGTATGGCATTCTCCAACGCTCTGCTTGGTATCGTTCACTCCATGGCTCACAAGACCGGCGCTATCTTCCAGGATTACGGCGCACACATTATCCACGGCGCTGCAAACGCAATGTATCTGCCTAAGGTAATCAAGTTCAATGCCAAGGATCCCACCGCAAAGGCACGTTATGGCGTTATCGCCGATTACATGCACCTCGGTGGTTCCAGCGACGACGAGAAGGTAGACCTGCTCATCAAGTACCTCCGCGGTATGAACGACGAGCTGAAGATCCCGCACTGCATCAAGAACTATGGCGCAGACAGCTATCCTACAGAGCAGGGCTTCGTTCCGGAGAACGTATTCCTCGAAAGACTGCATGACATCGCTGTTAACGCTATTGCGGACGCATGTACAGGTTCCAACCCCCGTCAGCCTTCTCCCGAGGAGATGGAAAAGCTGCTTAAGTGCTGCTACTACGACACTGACGTTGATTTCTGATGATCAGTTGACAATAATGCCCCCATCGGTGACGGTGGGGGCATTTTCTGTGAAAATTAATCAGCCCACCGGAAACCGATGGGCTTTTGATATCAGTGATTTCTGAACCATTTGCGTATCCACGCGCCGGCTTCGGACAGGTCAGCTTCGGACCAGTTTCCGTTTGCCTTTGCGGAAGTCTTGAATGCAGAGGAGCTTTCGTCCTTGTTTGCGAGATTCCAGTTGCAGTAGCTTATGCCGTATTTGTCGAGGAGTTTTAGCCACTTTTCAGTCTGAGAGAAGTCGTTCGCGCCATTGCCGGAAGCGTCGCAGCAGCCGAATTCCGAAACGAATATCGGAAGCCCGCCTGCAACGCACTTTTCAGCGCGCTCGCGGAGCCAGTCAGTGTGGGTCGCTGCGTAGAAATGAAGCGCGTACATAACGTTGTCGTATTTCAGCGGGTCGGCAAGAGCCTGGTCAATATCCTGACTCCATGTCGGCGTACCGACAATTATCACAGCGTCCTTGTCGTTCTTTCTTATCACGGGAATGACCTTTTCTGCATATGGCTTGATCACACCGTTCCAGGTGGCGTTTCCATTGGGTTCGTTGACTATCTCGTATATGATGTTGGGGTAGTCGGCGTACTTCTTTGACATGTCGGTGAAGAACTTTATCGCCTCGTCCGTGTACGCTGTTGGGTCGCCGGGATTGAGCACGTGCCAGTCTATTATAACATACATTCCAAGTTTTATGCAGATGTCAACGCCCTTTTCGAGAAGCTGCCTGCTGCCTTCCTTGTTGTTCATGTAGCACTGACCGTTTCCCCATTCGTCAACGTACATTGCAAGACGAACTACATTAGTGTTCCAGTCGTCGCGCAGCGTGCGGAATGCGTCCTCGTTCACGAAATCCGGGAACCATGTAATACCGTGGGTGCTCATTCCGCGGAGCTGATAGCCCTTTCCGTTCTTGTCCACAAGCTGCGTTCCCTTGACGGAAAGCTGACCGTGTTCCGCTACCGGGGTGCTTCCCTTGGGGTCTTCTGGCGCCGGGGGAATGGTGACTACCGTTGCGGGAGTATCGGTGGAAGCGGGAGCGTCATTCCCGCTGTTTCCGTTTGAAACGCTGCCTGCGGAAGCGGTGCTGCCGTTGACTGTAGCCTTCCCGGGTCTGAATTCCGACGGGGAACTGTAATTGAAGCCGAAACCGGAAGTTCCACCGGCTGATATCTCGCCATTGTAGCTTTCGTTCTTGACTGTGAGGGTCGTTCCATTGATGGTGTAGATACCGTTCCAGCCGGAAGTTATCTCAAATCCGCTGGGGACAGTCAGCTGAACCGTCCAGCTGTTTATCGGTTTTCCGGAATTGTTGGTTATCGTTACTTCGTATCCTCCGCATTTTTTGCCGCCCTCTTCCCAGGTTGAGTTCAGCTTCCAGCTGAGGTCAAAATCCTCTTTGGGAGTTTCTGCGGGTTTGGTCTGAGAAGTGGTTTTAGTCGTTGAAGTGGCTTGAGCAGTTGCCGTATCTGCCTGACCGGGTTGGCTAGTCGCACTGGTCTGTTCAGCGGAACCTGCTGTTTCGCCGTCGGCAGTCGTAGGTTCGGCAGCGTTGGTTTCCGGCTGATCGTGAATGCTTTCGGCTGAGCTAACATTGTCGCCGCTGCTCATGGTAACATCACCGGAATCGGAGGTCGTCCTGGCTTCTGCCGTTGGTGAATTCGGAACAGGCGCCGGTGGTTCTTCGTTTGCGGCGCAGCCAGTAAGCATGGCAGCGCAGAGAATGACGGCGATTATTCCTTTTAGAGTTCGTTTCATGGCGTTTTCCTTTCTGAAAGTAAACTATATTAATTATATCACTATAGCGTGCAAAAATCAACCACATTTTTCTTGGAATGGACAGGGGCACATGCAATGTTGGTATATCAGGCTTAATATACGGAGAATAAGATTGACAACCCACTTAATTGCTGTATAATTGTAATGTTGAAAAGAGGTGCGCTAGGCTTGAGAATAACCCTGAAAAAGAACCGTTCACGCTGTGTGGACTTATAAACTGCCGTAAGTATCAGGTGTGCAGCCAGTTGCTGTGCTGTAATTCCGGCGCATCGCTCACGCTGCTGGCGTTGACTGCGGAGAGGGCGAAAGCGCCGTAATACCAGAGGGAGCGATGCATTCTGTCAGCTGCACGGGCGGTTCAGGATAATGCAGATCACGATAAACGGAGGAGAAGATAAAATAGGCAAATTGATCGACAACATTCCGCATAAGGAAGCGGTTCTCGTTAAAAAGCAGTTCGTGAATATGATTTGCCCTGTGCTTTTGCATGGGGCATTTTGTTTTCTGGGAAAAGCCAGATATATATTTCCCGGCTATTGACAATATCGTGCTTTGATGATATAATAAATTTGTATAAGATATAGAACGCAGGCGCTCGGACGGGGAAGCCTGCGATATTGAGGGAAATATATAAATGACACATAAAATCAAAAGGGCAGTCTGCGCTGTCCTGGCTGTTGCGCTGCTCGCAGGCTGCTCCTCGCAGGAACGCGGGAACACTGTCAGCGTTGCGGATTTCGGGAGTTCCGGGGGCGTTGATTATTCCGGGGCTGGCACGGTCATTCCGGTCAGTGACATGTCAGATACAATGGAGGAGAGCAGCGTTCCACAGAGTTCTTCGGCTGCTTCAACGTCCGTGGTGAACACGTCTGAGACAGACAATGCAACTACGACTGCTGACCAGCCAGAGCCGGACGAACCGGATAGCATTCCGGACGTCACCACTGTTAAAACGACCCCGCAGCAGACCACGACTACAGTCAGGAGTTCCACAACATCGGCAGCGACTGCAGAGCCTGCCGAAACCACGACCACTGCTTCCACCAGCATGACTGCGGACGCCGAGCCTGCAACTCCCTCCTACAGCTATGGTACTAACAGCTATCAGGCAGTGAATTACTCCGAGGTAAAGGGCATCTGGATAAGCTACATCGAACTTGCAGAGCTGATGCAGGGGCAGTCTGAAAGCGCCTTCAGGAGCAACATTGCTTCCGTTTTTGATAACTGTACGGACCTTGGGATTAACACCGTGTATGTGCATGTGCGTTCCCACAGCGACGCGTATTACAAGTCTAAACTGTTTCCGTGGTCAAAGTACATTACCGGCACTTTAGGCATGGACCCGGGTTATGACCCGCTCCTTGTAATGCTGCAGGAAGCGCACAAGCGCAGTCTTTCATTTCAGGCGTGGATAAACCCGCTGAGAGCGTGCAGCGCTTCGCAGATATACAATTACGGCAGCTATCCGGTGTATACTTTCGCGACTGGCACTGGCATGGCAGGGAAGTACGCGGTAGACGTCAACGGAACGTACTACCTCAACCCAGCATATGAACAGGTGACTGAACTTATCGCCGCGGGAGCTTCCGAAATTCTCGAAAACTACAACGTTGACGGGCTGCATATCGACGATTATTTCTACCCCACGACGGACGCTTCCTTTGACAGCAGCGCGTTTTCTGCAAGCGGGAAAGCCAGCCTGTCTGATTTCCGGTTTGCAAACTGCGACAGAATGGTTTCGGAGCTTTACAGCGCAGTCAAAAAGACCAACCCGACTGCGATTTTCAGCGTGAGCGTGCAGGGGCGCGTCGACAATAATTACAACCAGCTGTATGCGGACGTGCGCAAATGGTGCACCACAAAAGGCTATCTTGATGTTATAATCCCGCAGATCTATTACGGGTTTGAGAATTCCGCGGCGCCGTACAAGGATACCCTTGATGAATGGGAAGCGCTCGCGGTTAAAGGGGGAATACCGCTTATTGCGGGGCTTTCCGTTTCAAAGGTCGGGTGCGAGGACGCCTGGGCTGGAAGCGGAAAATACGAGTGGATAAACAACAGCGACATAATCTCACGGCAGTATGCGGCTGCAAGAAAATGCCGCAGCTACGGTGGATTTGCGCTGTACAGCTACCGCAGCATATTCTCGCCGGATAAGTCGGTGAGCGCGGCGGTCAGCAAAGAGATAAAGGCACTTAAAGATATCATATGATGGGGAATATAAATGAACAGATTACTTAAAGGCGTGCTTGGCGCCGTTCTTTCGCTGAGCATTCTGTCAGGGACAGCTTCTGCGCTGCCGCAGACTGAGGAGGCAGACGCCACGGCTGAGGTGCAGCAGTCTGCTTCTCAGGAGGACGACATTACCGCTGCTGATTTGGTGAGCGGTGAAAGCATGGTGTTCCTGCCAAACGGAATGAGGGCAGTCACGCTGGTTCCCGGCACTGATTTCTGCACCGGTGAACAGACTGACGCAGCGCTGGCAGAGGAACTCCCGGCGCTGTTTGAGGAACTTTCCGGCTACGACATGAACGCGGTGCTGATACAGTCAGACAACGAGAGCGAGAAATATTACGACCTTGATATGACTTCCGGCAGGGGCGTGCTGGGTTCAGTCATCGACAAGGCGCATGAATACGGATTTTCTGCGTATGTTCAGCTTGATGTGAATTCGCTGGCTTCTGAGGTCATCGCGCAGTGCGGAGGGCTGAAAGCAGGGTTTTCAGCGGCTGTGCATAAATTCGCGATGAAATATGCATGCGAGGGAATTCTGCTTTCCGATTACTACACCAGCGACACCCCAGAGATGTATGCTGAATATATGCGCAGCGGTTCAGGCATTGGTTATGAGAACTGGCTGTATGAAAGCAACGAATACATGATACGCACTCTGTCCGAGGTAATTCACCGCACCAGCAACACGACTGCGGTAGGGCTTCTGATAACGGACATGTGGGCGAACAGCTCTTCAAATGAGGAGGGCTCCAGAACCGCTGATACTGTGCAGGCGCTGTACGACGGCTTCTGCGACACGCGGGAATACATCAGGCGCGGATACGCTGACATGGTGATGGTAAAGGCTTACGGAACCGACAGCGACGCCTCGCTCGGCTTTGACAACGTCGTTTCCTGGTGGTACGACCTAGCGGAAGAAAACGGCGTGAAGCTGTACGTGCTTCACCTGAATGAAAGAATAGGTCAGTATTCCGGCTGGTATGAGGATCAGCTGCTGCGCCAGCTTCTCATCATGGAAAGCTATGATGATATCGGGGGCAGCTGCTTCAATTCCCTGCAGGGGCTGCGGAATAATTACCTCGGCTCCACAGACACGCTGATGAAGTATTTCGACGAGCAGATAAACACAAGCACGCTCTTTGATACCCTGCAGATGACATCGCCGACCCAGACCAGCTTCGTGACTTACGACTCCACCGTTAAATTCATGGGCACATTCGACGAGAATTTCGACGTGTTCTTCGACGGTGAAAAGGTCAAGCTGAATGAAGCGGGCAACTTCTACTTCCAGAAGGAACTGAAAGTCGGCAGAAACACGTTCGTCATCGAGCATAAGGGCAAAAAGGTATATTACACCATAGAGCGGCAGGTAGACGTGCTGCGCTCCATCGCGCAGACAAAGGATATCGTTGTTGAGGGCGGTTCCAAAGTTACCCTTGAAGCGGTCGCTTACAGCGGCAGTAAAGTTTCCGCTGTGATAGCGGGGCAGACGGTCACGCTGAAAGAAAAATCCGGTGCCAGCGAGGATCTCGACGCCAATTCTGATTACGCGAAATTCGTGGGTTATTACCGCGTCCCCGCGGGAATTGTCGGGGAGAAGCAGTCGCTTGGCAGCACGAGCTATTACGCTAATTACCGCGGTATCGAGGAGTACATGACCGGCGGCAGCATAACAGTCGAAGCCGAGCCGGAGCCTCCCAAGGAAGTTGAAAGCAGTTTTGTGGACGAGTCCAGCGTAGGCACCGGCGAGGTAGTCGGAACCATCGCGCCGGTAGTCACCAGCAGCGAATATGTGACGTACATAAAGACCCTGAACAACTACACTAAGGTATACGACAGCCAGACCACGGGCGGCATGCCGTCGCCGGTCCTGTCGCAGCTCCCGGCTGGAAGCCTGGACTATTATAAGACGAATTCAGGAGATTATGTGATAAGCACTTCAGGCAGGCGCTACAAGGCTTCCGACGTGACCACGTTCTATGATACGGGGCTTGGCACGAACGCGCTGTTTGTCAAGGCTGTGGGGAATTCCAACGGCAACAGCTACCTGAAGATACATCTGGATTATAAGTCCACATTCAATGTAACTGCGCCTGTTGCCTTTGTTGACCAGGCCGACGGCCCGTACGGAGTTTCAAGCTATTCCCCGACAAAGGTGGAGATAGTATTTGATAACGTCACGAGCGTTACGAAGCTTCCGGATTTCAACAGCTGTTCTTTGTTCAGCGCGGGAAGCTGGGATACCGTTGAGCGCAACGGAGTGCCGAAATTCCGTCTGACGCTGACGCTCAGGCAGGCTGGCATTTACAGCGGCTGTGGCGCGTATTATGACGAAAACGGCGACCTGATGATAACGTTCAACGTGCCGACTGCTTCGCTTTCGGGCAAGGTGATAGTCATCGACCCGGGGCACGGCTACGGAAAAGTCGCGGGTAAGCTTGATCCGGGCGCGATCGGCAATGTTACGGAGCAGTCCGTGAACCTGGCAGTTTCCAAGATACTTGAGCAGAAACTCACGGCGATGGGCGCTACAGTCGTGCGCTTAAAGACCGAGAGCGAGTTCATCCTGACTGAAACGCGACCCACGGTCGCGCGGAGTTACGGCGCGGATATGTTCATTTCGCTGCATTGTAATTCCGTGACCAATGAGCAGGCGCACGGTGTTGAGGTGTATTATTTCACGCCGTTCTCGCAGCCGCTCGCGAAGTATATAAACGACAATCTCGTTTCATATTACGACAACAAGGTTTATGCTGACGGAACCAACAGCAACCGCGGTGATAAGTACAGCTACTATTGGGTAACACTGCAGCAGGATTTCCCGTCGGTGCTGGTGGAGATGGGCTTTATCACCAATGAGCGCGAGTGCATGGTTATGGCAAACCCGACGCACCAGGACAGCATCGCACAGAGCATTGCGGACGGTGTGAAAGCGTATTTCGCAAGGAGCGGGCTGAGCTATTCCGGCAGTGGAAGCAGCGAAGCGCCCTCTGGCGGCAATGATACTCCAGACGTGCCAGATACGCCTGACACCCCGGACACGCCTGATGTACCTGATACGCCGGATCAGCCGACAACTCCGACAACGGATGAGCCCGAGCCGACCGTCCCCACGGAAGACCCGGAAGAACCTGAAACAACGGAGCCTGTAACTCCGACCACCGACGAACCTGACAAACCTGTCACAGTCGAGCCAGGTGGCGGCGGGGGAATAAGAGTAGAATAAAAAATGCAGCGGAAAACCAGTTCATTACGCCGACAAAACAGCGCAACGGGCTTGAAATTTTCCGCTGCATGTGTTATAATCTACACATAAGGTTTTATTCGGCAGGGGAGCCGAATAAAATAATGAATAACAGAAATAACCGGCGAATTCTGCCGGCGATCGGAGGAAAATATATGTGCGGAATTGTGGGTTATATCGGTCAGCGCGACTGCACCGACGTACTTATGGACGGGCTTGAAAAGCTGGAATACCGCGGTTATGACAGCGCGGGCATCGCAGTTTTTGAAAAGACGGGCATCAAGACAGTCAAGACCAAGGGTAAACTTAAGGACATGCGCGAAAAGCTCGTGAAAGAGGGCAGCCCCGTGGGTCACTGCGGAATAGGCCACACCAGGTGGGCAACGCACGGAGAGCCCAGCGACCTTAACTCCCACCCGCATTCAAACGGCCGCGTGACTATCGTGCACAACGGAATAATCGAGAACTACATAGAGCTCAAGGAATTCCTGACGGAAAAGGGATATACATTCCAGTCGCAGACGGACAGCGAGGTAGTCGCATGCCTGCTGGATTACTACTATTCCGAGAGGAATCCGCTGCGCGCCATCACCGAAACTGTAAAGGAACTCCAGGGAAGCTACGCGCTGGGCATTATCTTCAAGGATTTCCCGGACAGGATTTACGCCACCCGTAAGGAATCGCCGCTCATCGTCGGCATTGGAGAGAACGAGTATTTTATCGGCAGCGATATTCCTGCATTTCTGAAATATACAAAGAATTATGTGCTTCTGGACGATGACGATATTGTCTGCATGAAGAATGACAGCATTGAGTTTTACGATGTTCACGGGCTCCCTGAAAAGAAAACCGTGAACGTTGCCGAATGGGACGTAGAGCAGGCTCAGAAGTGCGGCTATCCGCATTTCATGCTGAAAGAGATACACGAGCAGCCCGGCATCGTCGGCAAGACTGTGGAGTCCTGCTGCCGTGACGGAGTGCCGTATTTCGACGATATCGGGCTCACCGATGAACTTATACGCGGCGTGAAGCGCGTTTTCGTGGTTGCCTGCGGAACAGCAATGCATGCGGGGATAATCGGGCGTTACGCTATCGAGGGGCTTGCGCGGATTCCCGTGACTGTTGAGGTCGCTTCTGAATTTCGCTACATGGACCCGATAGTCGGCGAGGGAGACCTGGTCATCGTGGTTTCACAGAGCGGCGAAACTGCGGATACGAGGGCTGGCATGGAACTCGCAAAGCAGAAAGGCGCAAAGACGCTGGCGGTTGTCAATGTGAAATACTCCGCGATAGCGCGCCAGGCAGACATGTACATACATACGCTCGCAGGACCGGAGATAGCGGTTGCTTCCACTAAGGCATATACTGCTCAGATATCCGTGATGTATCTGCTGGCGTTCAGGTTCGCTTTTGCCCGCGGGACTATCGACGAGGTACGCTTGAAGCAGCTTACGTCGCAGCTTCTCAGCGCGCCCGCAGCGATACAGAAAGTCATCGACCGCAAGAAGGAATGCCAGTTCATCGCCAGCAAGCTTGTCAATGCGGATAACCTGTTCTTTATCGGCAGGACGTTTGATTACGCGCTTTCGCTGGAGGGTTCCCTAAAGCTGAAAGAAATAAGCTATATCCATTCCGAGGCGTATGCAGCCGGTGAACTGAAGCACGGCACGATCTCCCTCATCGAACAGGGAATACCCGTGATAACCATCGCCACCCAGTCGAATATCCTTGCCAAGACCATCAGCAACATGGAAGAAGTCAAGGCGCGCGGTGGAATGATAATCGCCGTCTGCCGCAAGGGTACTGTTTTCGCGGAGGGTTCCGTTGACCTCATGCTTGAGATAGACGCGCCGGAACTCGACGACATGCTCGTACCCCTGCCGACAGTATGCGCCCTGCAGCTGATCGCGTATTACACGTCAGTGCTCAGGGGTATCGACCCTGACAAGCCAAGGAACCTTGCAAAATCAGTAACAACTGAGTAAAAAAGACTTTACCGCGCAGTAAAATGTGCGGTAAAATTTTACTATCTACCCGCACCAGCGGTATTGACATAACGTAATTATTATGCTATAATAAAATAGGTAATACACCAAACAGTTGGTAATTTTGATTCTAAAGCCGGATCTGTTTGTGTATCAAGGGCGGTCATTCGCTGCCAATCTGATTAAGGACGTGATTATATGTTTTGCCCGAATTGCGGGTCGTCAGTAGGAGATAATTCAAAGTTCTGCGGAGTATGCGGCTACAAGCTGTGGGCTTCAGAAGCGCCCATGGTTCCTGCAGAAAGCAGCCAGCCAGCGCAGCCCGTTCAGGAAGCTGCACCGGCGGCGGGAGAGGCTGCACCGGTTGCAGCAGCGCCTGTCGATAGCGCAGCGGCTCAGCCAGCAGACCAGGGGAGCGGCGTTCTTCCCGGAGGTCAGAGCCTGTTCAGTACGCCGATCGGCGAAGCGCCGCAGGAAGTGATTCCGGAAGCCATCTCACCAGTGCAGAATACAGCGCAGCCTGATATCGGCGCTCCGGCACAGGGCGGCTTCATCCCTGCAAGCGGGAATGTTCCGCCGTTACAGTCGCAGTACGCACAGTATCAGCAGGCTGAAAGCTACACGACCCCTGTTCGCAGGCAGGTAAAGAAGATGCACATTGCGGTCTCCATCGTGCTTGCTGTCGTGTTCGGCCTGTTTGCGTATTCTGCGGGAATGTCGGCCTTTACTGGCGCGGTTGTGCGCATGGGACTGAGCAGTCATTCGGTTTCCGAGCAGATGCGAAATATAGAAGTCGGCGATATCGTTATCGGCGACCTGCTTTCCCAGGAAGCAATGCAGGATATCGTTGAAAAGAACAGTATCAGGCTCCCTGAAAGAAGGGTGCAGAAAGCTACACTGGCTGATATCGTGGCGCTTTCAGTGGATACCGGGCATGAACCTCTTACCGCAGAGCAGGTGAATAAGATACTTGACAAGTCAAAGGCGGCTGACAGACTGGCTGACCTTGTCGCATGCTACGAGGACTACATTCTCACATGCAGATATGATGATTTTGAAGACGGCGTCGGCGAAGAAATAAAGAATATCGTCAAAAAGACGGAAGCTTCCGTTATTGAGATAACCAACCTCAGACTTGCAGACGATTATGAGGAGCAGCTTGACAAGATACTTGACGACAATGACGACGTGCTTGAGGCTGTTCTTCCCGATAACGCAATCGCCAATTCCGCTCAGGCTCTGAGTATCACGCTGGCTCCTGCAGCGCTTATTGCATATCTGGTGCTCTGTCTTGTGCTCATTGCACTGCCCGGTCTTATCACAAAACGCCTTGGGCTTTCTCTGATGACTGGCGGGGTGGTATTCTCGGTGATCGGTCTGGGAATGATTGCTTCTTCCGTCGTGATATCGTGTCTAGGGTCATTCCCTTGGCTGGGCGTCAGCATTGTCAAGGACGTTTTAGTTCCTGTGGTGTATAACGCATTCGGTTTCAGGGCGCTCATCGGAGGGCTTATCGCGCTTGGCACAGGTCTTGTGCTGATAGCAGCGTTCATCGTGCTCAAAGTCCTTGCAAAAAAGAAAGCGGCAAAACAGCCTGCTAACGCATAAAACTAACCGGTTCCTGAAAAAGGGACCGGTTTTCTGTTATTAGAATGTGACCCGCGTGTGCCGGGGCTTTTTTATTCGCGTGCACCAAGCAGGGCAGTCAGTTTCTGTTTAATTTCTCCATAGCGTTTTACAGGCACAGGAATTTCGCTGCCATCGCACAGAACAACGGCATACGGTTTAAGGTGTGTGATGTGATCGACGTTGACGGCATAGCATCTGTGTATTGCAAGAAACCTACTCCCAGCCAGCTTCAGAAATGCTGAAATGCTTATCCGTGCGTTGATATCCTCGTTGAAACAGCGAATAACCGTGTTCCTGCCATCTGAAGTGACGTACAGAATGTCATTGTGCGAAATAAAGCGTGTGCATTCGTCAAGATCCGATATAACAAGGCGCTGTGACATCGCGGACGGTTTTGCTTCTGTGGGAATTTTATGTTCTGTTACGACTGGCTCTTTATTATCAACGGCACTCTCAAGTTTTGTGACGCCGATGTGCTTTATCACCGGCATGTTTTCCGGTGATAATTCCCAGGTAAAAATGCAGTGTTGGGTCATTTGTGGACCGGCGTCATCTCCATCGATTGAAAGAGAGTAACACCCCAGCACTGTGCATGCTCTTCCGCAGTTCTGAGCAAGGATAAATTCCTTATCTGTTATGGTGCACTTTACAACATCACTGACAATTTGCGGTAAAATGTCTATTAATTCGTTTTTTCCGTGTATAAACCTGCGGTGATTAGGGTCGATAAGAATAAAGTCATCGTCTATGTATTTCAGCATGTCAGAAATATCGCCAAGCCATAATTTTGTAATAATATCCTGGGTTATTTCGACCATCAGAGAGGCATTTTTACTTGTCATAAGCCGTTCCTTTCTAATGAGTAACAACTCTGTAGTAAAAATAAAGTATTTTATTACCTTTTATTTCTTATTATAGATGTATTTTATAAATGTATTGTAACATAAAAATACCCATATGTCAAGCTGTAAAAAAAAGCTTTTTATTCTAATTTTCATGTGGAATAATTCAGAAACGGTCTGAAAAAACAAAAAAAGTTGGTCTTTGGTTCCGTTTCAATAGTCTTTCGTGTAAATCTATTGAAATAACTTTTTTTTCCTGATATAATGTAAACAAGTTAATTCGCTGCTAATGGTGTAATATATATGCAATTTGCATAAATGCTTCTATGGGGTGGATAAATGGTAAATTCATACACCAGACGAAATAAAAAGTCCACATGCCCCTGCGAAGTCTCCGATTTGGAAGAAACCGCACGAAAGGCGGCAGCAGTACACGGAAACGTACCCGATAACAGCAGCAAAGTCCCGAATATGGATCCGCTATACAGGCTGACAACCATATTTACGAACAACTTTGACGCTGTCGGCAGGGAACATGCGCGTGAACTTTCGGAGGGTAACAAGACGGAAAAACGCGAATTCCCCCATGCAGAAAAGCAGACGCAGGAAAAACAAGCGACGGAAGTCGAACTGCGTAAGCGGCATGACTCCCCGGAATACGTTCATTCGACAGCCGAACTAAACGCCGGAGGTTTTACCGACAGATTTTCTGCATATGCTTTTCGTGGAGGAAAGCTTGCGGCTTCGGTTATGGCAGGGCAGGGCAGGCAGATGTTCACGCTGTGTCTTGCAAATGCATTGGGAAAGCCTTTTCCCCAGGGCGACAGGCAGAAAAAGCTGCTGGGGCAATCTCAGATAGAGATGCCGGTTCCGTCGAGGGAGGCGGACGTGCGTTTCAATCGCGACGCGCATTCGGCTGTTGGTATAGTCACTGACACGCTGAAAAGTTCCGGAAAGCTGCTTGAGATTTTCCGCGATCTTGCCACGGGGAATGGTCAGAAAATCAAGGATCCTCTGAAAATCAGAAATGTAGGGACGCTTGACCTTGCACTCCCATTCTTTGACACTGATAGGGATAAAAGGCTTCTGGCTCAGTATAAGGAACGACTGAAATCCCTGGAGAACGACAGTTCCCCGGAAGCTGAAAATACCGCAGGAATTCTGCGCTCAGCGATGACCAAACAGAATGCGGTGCTGAAAAAGAAGCAGCAGGAACAGCGCGATTTCCTTACGGTGCTTGACAGAATAAGCAGCAACGTCAGGGAAGCTGAAAAGCTGTTTTCTTCCGACGGGTTTGCAGAGGAAGCCATGCGTGAAGCGGAAGCGCTGACCGTGGACGTCCCCCCTGACGACGGAAATGACCGTCGCCGTATCGCCGAGGAGATTTCCATGGCTGTAGCGGACTTCATGACAGGGCTGAGGGGTGAGAAGAATTCCGGAGCAGGTAAGGAAAAACAGCCAGACCGCAAGAAAAAGCCAGGAAGCGGAGAAGAAAACAAGCCGGGCGCCGAGTGAATCGTTCGCACCGGAGTGTGCTTCCGCGGCTGCGTCAGAGGCGAGCAAGGCGCTGGGGGTTTGCCGTCAGCGCACAGTCCGGGGGGGTTCTGCTTTCCGGAGGAAATCAGCTGTTGCTGAGCATTATGCAGCATTCGCGTGAAAATGCGCCTGAAACCGCGGTCGATGCGGAGTTTTCAGAGATCTCGCCGGAAAACGAGTTCCATGCCGATGTCACGGCAGCGGAAGCGTCTGTTCCGGAATTCACGGGGCAGATGGTCAGAATGACGAATCTGGCTTCCATTACATAACAGGAGGGCGCGTTGGATCTGACCGTAGTTTTGAGAAGCATCCTTTTGCGGCGCGGAATTGAGTTCGTCGAGGAACATAACGCATTCCAGATGACGATGTGCAGCGGTCTGCGGAAATGGAGATGCCTGCTTGCAGTGAACGGCAGCGACATAATGTGCTGCGCGCAGTTCCCGTGGAAAGCGGGGAGCGCGACCCTGCAGGCGCTGAACGAACTGAACCTCGGGCAGTCCATAGGCTGTTTTATGGTGAAGGACGGACGCGTTGTGCTGAGATACAGCAGTGAAATAACGGACCCGCTCGAAACAGAGGAGCTTGTTGTATCGCTTATCAGGCGCTGCGGCAGCGAGGTTTGCCGGTGCTGGGACAGAATATATTCGGCGGCGGAGGTCTGAATGAGTTTTGATTATACCGATGCAGGGAAACGCTTTACGAGCCAGAACGAACTTCTGGATTGTTTTGCGGAAGTCCTTGATCTGCATATATATTATTATTACAAGTATCATTTCTGGGTAAGCCCCGAAAGCAACATACAGGGAATGCTCGGAGTGGTAGTTACCCGCGAGGAGTTTGAAAAAGCGCTTCTGCGTGCGTCGGATTTCTATGCGTTTGCAAATGCGGAAAACGACGAAGCCGAAGAAATGCTGTCTATCCGCGAGTACTTTTTCAGCAGGGTGATTGCAACGCCGGAGGACTGCGGGTTTCCGCTCTTTGGCGTGGAATTCGCTTTCAGGACTGACAAGTTTCAGTTTCTTGTGCTGCTGACCTTGCTTTGCTGCGAGATAAACCGCAAGTATGAGAAACTTTTCGCGTACCTGCAGGACGACATCTCGAAGAAGTACCCGACTGCGGATACGATGATACGCCTCTGGACAGAACCTGGCAGCAGGGTTTCTGACCATTACAGCTATTTCTCAGCGCATGGAGTGCTGATGAAATATATCTGCGAGCCGTCTGACGGAAGCATGTGTACACGGCAGCTGAGACTTTCAGAGCCGATAGTGAGGTTTGTCACCAACGGCGGAACGCAATACGACATTTTCACGCCCCGCGACAGCATAACCGAACCATGCATAATGTCGGATATCATTGACAGGGCAGAGGGCGCGGTGAGACGTTCCTACAAGGGGGCGGCAGCGGTCGTATGCATGTGCGGAAAACGCGGCAGCGGCAGGCGCTTCCTGGTGAAGCACACGGCAAGGCGCTGCGTTGAAAATGTGCTGTTCTTTCCGGCTGCGGAATTTGCGGCGGCTGACGACGCGGCTGCAGTTTTCCACAGGGCAGTATGCGAAGCGGCACCACGCGGCGCTGCGATTTGCATAACAGATTTCGACCAGCTTCTTGAAGAGGAATGCCGGGCAAAGCTGGCTGCGTTGTCAGCGGAGCTTTCAGACAGCGGCAGGTTCTTCGGGAGTCACATATACATCACGACGGAAAGGCGCTGGCAGAACGATATTCCCGGTCAGGGGACGCTTATGCTGACGCTGGAGCTTCCTGAAACGAGCGAGGATCAGCGGTTAGTCCTGTGGGACAGGGCGCTGTCCGGGCTGTCGCTTTCAGAGGAGATAGACCCGGCTGAGATGGCGGCGAAATTCCGCTTTACGGCTGGGCAGGTCTTTGGCGCTGCTGAACGCGCGGCTGAACTTGCGGCCATTTCCGGTGGAAATATCACTCCGGAATTGCTGCACGAAAGCTGTTACGACCAGGTGGTCGTCGGGCTGAACACCCTGGCTTCACCGATAAAACCGGCGTACAGCTGGGAGGACCTTGTGCTCCCCGAGTCTGAGGTGAAGCTGCTTAAAAGCGCGTGCATGCATGTGAAGTACCGGCATAAGGTATACACAGAGTGGGGCTTTTCCAGAAAGGCCGCATACGGCAGGGGCGTTTCGGTGCTGTTTTCTGGCCCACCGGGCACAGGAAAGACGATGGCGGCGCAGGTAGTCACCAATCAGCTGCATATGCAGCTGTTCAAGGTGCAGCTGTCGCAGGTCGTCAGCAAGTACATAGGCGAGACCGAAAAGAACCTGCGCAGGATATTCACCGAAGCCAAGAATGCCAACTGCGTCCTGTTTTTTGACGAAACTGACGCGTTGTTCGGCAAACGCTCCGAGGTGAAGGATTCCCACGACCGCCACGCGAACATCGAAACCGCGTTCCTTCTCCAGCAGATGGAGGAATACGACGGCGTCGTGCTGATGGCGACAAACCTGCTGCAGAATATCGACGAGGCATTCATGCGACGAATAAGCTTTGTGATAAGCTTTCCGTTTCCTGATGTCCCGACAAGAAAGCTGCTGTGGCAGAAGATGCTTGATGTGAGCGCTCCCATGGAAGATATCGACTGGGATTTCCTTGCCGGGAATTTCAAAATGGCGGGTGGAAACATCAAGAACTGCATTATCCATGCTGCATTCCTGGCAGCCGCGGAGGGTCGGCCGATTGGCATGCGCCACCTGCTGACGGGAATAGTGAACGAGCAGCGCAAAAACAACACAGTCGTCCTGCGCGACGATCTGAAACAGTACGCCGATCTTATATTCGGCAATGAACGAGGTAGTTGATCCGACAGGATTGCTATAAATGAAGAACTGCACCGCAGGGCTTCGCAAATATTATTTTGAGAGGAGGCACTGATCTTCATGCAGCCTGAATGCGCTGGGAAGAAGATCAGAAACATGTTATGCCAGAGTATTTATCCCCGGGTGTTTACGTTGAAGAATATGAGTCGGGCGCAGTTCCTATGGAAGGCGTTGGCACTAGCACGGCAGGCTTCGTTGGTCTTGCAGAAAAGGGCGACGTTATAGGCAAGCCGCAGCTGGTCACAAGCTTCAGCGACTATGTACGCATATTCGGAGGTTATCTTTCCGAAACCAAGTATGGTGATAAGCGCTTCCTGCCGTATGCGGTAGAGCATTTCTTCATCAACGGCGGCTCCAGGGCTTTCGTTATGAGAGTTTGCCCGTCCGACGCAAAGTGCGCATCCACCAAGAGCGATTCTATCCTCAGCTTCACCGCAAAGAACCCCGGTGAATGGGGCAACCGCGTTAAGGTGACTGTTTCCCCTGTATCCCGCGTTAAGACGCAGGTTTACGAGGTAGATGGCAACAGCGCCACTGTAAGAAGCATCGACGGCTTCAACATCGGCGACGTAGTTGAATTCGCAGACGGCAAGTCCTCTGTTTACAACAGGATCACCGCTATCGAGGAAAAGACCATTTCCTTTGAAAATCCCGTAAATCCCTCTATCATCGACAAGAACCTTGTACCCACAAAGTTCATCAAGTCCAGCGAGATAGACGTTTCCGTAAAGTTCGGCGACGTCAAGGAGGACTACCTCTTTGTTTCCCTGAACACCGAGTCCGCTGACTACATCTGTTCCAGAATGTCCAGAAGCGAGCTGGTAACTGTTGAAGTAAGCTCCAAGCCTGCTGCAAAGCCCGCTCCCGAAGTAAAGGACAAGGAAAAGAAGGACGCGGCTCCCGCAGTTTCCGGTATCACTGCTCCGTTTGAGGCGGTCGGCGGCAAGGGCGACGCTATAATCCTGCAGCTTTCCGGTGGTACTGACGGCAGCGCCGATTCCATCGCAGCTTCTGACTACATAGGCAAGGACGGAGGTCCTGGCAAGCGCACAGGTATCCAGGCGTTCATTGAGAACTCCGACGTGAGCATAATGTCTGTTCCGGGTGTGACTATCCCCGAGGTACAGATGTCCCTTATCGCACACTGCGAGAACATGAAGAGCCGCTTTGCGGTACTGGATATGCCCAAGGACAGAAAGAAGACCGACGAGCTGCTCGAATACCGCGATATGTTTGATTCCAGCTATGCGGCGTTCTATCACCCCTGGATCCAGATCTTCGACCCGCTTTCCAAGAAGAATATCATCGCGCCTCCCTCCGGTTCTGTGGTAGGTATTTATGCACGCACCGATACAAATATCGGCGTACATAAGGCTCCCGCAAACGAGGTGGTACGTTCCTGCACAGGTCTGGCAAGCAGCTATAACACCGCTGAGCAGGATCTGCTTAACCCGAAGGGCATCAACCTTATACGTTCCTTCCCGGGCAGAGGCATCAGGGTATGGGGCGCAAGAACAGCTTCCTCTAACGCTACATGGAAGTACGTCAACGTTCGCCGTCTGTTCATTTATCTTGAGGAATCTATCCGCGCAAACACCAACTGGGTAGTATTCGAGCCGAACACCGAAGCGCTCTGGGGCAGAGTGAAGAGAACTGTAGAGATGTTCCTCGCAAGCACCTGGAGAAGCGGCGCACTCGCCGGCACATCTCCTTCCGAGGCATTCTTTGTTGATATCGGCAGGAACACCATGACGCAGGACGATATCGACAACGGCCGTCTTATCTGCGTTATCGGCGTGGCTCCCGTAAAGCCCGCTGAGTTCGTGGTATTCAAGATCGGTCAGTACACCAGCGAGAGCAACGGTTGATTTTTATTAGGAAAGGAATGAGAGTAAATGCCGGAAATTAGATATCCGTTCAAGAATTTCAGATACAAGGTGGAGTTCAACGGCACAGAAGCTGCCGGCTTCAGCGAGGTATCTGGCGCAGATATCTCTGTTGACGTTATCGAATACAGAGAGGGCAACGAAGTCCGCACTACCCCCAGAAAGCTTGCAGGCCTGACCAAGTACGGCAACATCACACTGAAGTGGGGCGTTGTTGGTTCTATGGAGATGATGGAGTGGCTGCACACAGTCGCATCCGACAACACCTCCGGTCCCACCGGTATCGAGCGCAAGACCATCACCATCAAGCTGCTTGACGACACCGGCGCAGACGGCCCCAGCTGGGAAATAATCAACGCATGGCCTACACATTACACCGCGCCTGACCTCAACGGTCTTGGCGGCGAGGTGGCTATCGAGTCCCTCGAGATCTGCCATGAGGGCGTCAACAGGATTGACGGCGGTTCCATGGATTCCGCTACACCTTCTGAGAACTGATAGGTTCTCATTATCTGCCGCAGGGCAATGAAGCAGTTTTCGCCGTCGGTTCTTCGGTGCGTCCGGTGAGCCGATGGCGTATACTGGTTTTTTAGGGAATATAATAATTGTGGAATAAAACCCAGATATTTCAGGTTGGAGGAAAGAATGAGCTTTCAGACTGAATTTGAATTCGAATTACCCAGAGGTTACGTAGACCAGAACGGCGAAGTGCACAAGCATGGAGTAATGCGCCTGGCTACTGCCGCTGATGAAATAATGCCGCTGAGGGACCCGAGGGTCCAGCAGAATCCGGGGTACCTTACCGTCATACTGCTTTCGAGAGTCGTGACGAAGCTTGGTACTCTTCAGGCAATAAACAACCGCGTTATCGAGAACCTTTTCACCATTGACATGGCGTTCCTGCAGGACCTTTATCAGAGGATAAACATGCAGGAAGTACCCGCATATAAGGTCGTATGCCCGCACTGCAACAAGGAATTCGACCTTCCGCTGGATTTTTTAGAAAAGTAGAGCTGTCATTATATCCCGAAGACAAGCTCTATGAAGAGATGACATTTCTGGGATATTACCTTCACTGGAGCCATGAGGAACTGATGGAACTGGAACACCGCGAGCGCCGCAGATGGTGCAGCGAGGTTTCGCAGATCAACAAGAAACTCAGCGGACAGAAGGAGAAAAAGAACCTGTTTGAGAAGTAGGAGGGCGTCGCATGGAAAAATACACCGGTTCAAATTTCACTGTGCATATTGCCCCCATTGAGCTTATTGGTAATTTTGCGTCAGTATCGGGGCTGAACGTCGAACTGGAATACGATCTCTATACAGAAGGCGGCACATTTCACCCGGTTTATCTGACAAAGGGAATCAAATACGACCATATAGTCCTGCGAAGAGGCACCGCGCCGCTTGAACCGCTTGTGCTCTGGTTTGAAACGATAAGAACCGGCGTTATAACGAAATATCCGATGATAATCACGATGATGAACAACGCGGGTATTCCGGTCAAGATATGGACGGTGCTGGATACGATGCCGATAAAGGTGGATTACGGCGAGCTTGACGCCATGAGCGGTCAGGTGGCGCTGACGTCGGTGGAATTAGTCCACGGGGAGATAATCCCGATAATGTAACGAAGGGGGCATGCTGAATGAATAATATCACTGCTGCAAGAGATATCAGCGGTATTGCGCCTGTCAGCGTGCTCAGAGGCATTTCACCGCTCTGCGTTCCGTTTGCGTCTGGCTCGGGACTGGCAGACGAGGTGAAGCGTCGCGCCGACCCCAATATCGTTTCCCTGTGGGAAAGGCTCGGTTTAGTGTACCTTATCGAACAGCCAGCGCAGGCTCCTGTACATAAAACGCATGTCACTGTGAATAATTTCACGGCGCAGCTTGTGTTCCGCATATGCTCACAAAATCACACTGACAGGCTGATTGAAAGATATCAGCCCGGATTTGTATTTCCGGAGAAAATACGTGCCGCCGGCGCTGCGCTGAATTCCGTGCTGCGCACCAATGAAGCGCACCGCGTCGGGGAAGCGTTCACCCGCAATTCCCGCTACACCGAGGAGATAAGCAGGATATTCCGGCTTGTTTTTGAGAAAGAAACCGGGGGCATTCCGCTGCAGACTGTCTGCCGCGCGCTTGCCGTGCTGCTTGGTTCCACTGGTGGAGGGGCTGTGTTCACGGCACAGCAGCAGAGGATATTCCAGCGTATTGCGACGGTGCTTTCTGCGGAATACCCCGAAAGCACAGCCGCGCAGGAGATAGCGTCGGTAGGCGCGGCTGCGGTATTCACCGAGGAACAGCGCAGGCGCATTCTTTCAGCTGCGAACGTCATGGGCTACAACACACAGCACGAAGCGGCGCAGCGCGTGCTGTCGCTTGTCAACAGCGGAAAGACCCGTGAAGAGATCGGCAGGGTGCTTCTCACCGAAGTGAGAAGATACGGGCTTGACGGGGAAATGCAGAACGACGTTATCACTTCTGCCCGCGCTGCCGTATCGTCATCTCAGCCGGAAAGCGGCGTTATAACCGCTGAAACTGAAAGTCCCACCGAGCAGGGAAACGGTTTCGTTATCCCGGTCAACGGGGTTTCGTATGAGATGGCAAAACTGCTTCTGGCAGATGATTTTTCGGGCGAAATACCATCTGGCGCGATATCTTCTGCTGCGATAGCTGAAAGTTCCGCAGCTAAAGTCCTGGCTGAAAGGCTCTCAACGGTAAAGTACGACGAACGTTTCAACAAGGTTTTTTCTGAGGAAATCACGGAGCGGCTAACCAAGTTTGTCACCGGTCATATTGCGGGAAATAGCGCGCCGTCAACTTTGACTGGTGGGATTGCCGGTTCACATCAGCTTTCGGGTACCGTGGTTTCGTTGCCCTCCGTTTCTGGTGAGAAACTCGTCAGCGTGACTGCAGGCACTTCCGGCAGGATACTGAATCAGCTTGGCAGCCAGGAAACGCAGCTGAACCTGATATCTCATAATTCCGCTGAAAGTTCACAGTTCAGCGAGAATGTCCGCAATACTCTTGAGATAATTAAGCAGTATTCCGGAAATCAGGTCAGCGAGTATGATCAGTCGAATATTTACGATAATGCTGATAATTCAGATTTTGGCGTGAATGTATCTGTGGTTCAGCAGTTCTCTGATGATCGGAGTTATTCTTCTCAGGGAACCACCGAGCAGTATCTTGACATTCAGCAAACAGAGCATGTTGATGGCAAGCGCGGAAGTGCAGCCGTTCCTGCTGATATTCATGATACACAGACGGTGCTCCCAGCCGAGCGTACAACGGAAATCCGCAGCGCGGAGCAGTTCCACACGGAAAGCACCACCGAAGTTCCCCAGCCGGGAACGGTGCTCCCCACCGAGCGCACAACGGAAATCCACAGCGCGGAGCAGCTCCATACGGAAAGCACCACCGAAGTCCCCATGCCGGGAACAGTGCTCCCAGCTGAGCGCACAACGGAAATCCGCAGCGCGGAGCAGTTCCATACGGAAAGCACCACCGAAGTCCCCATGCCGGGAACAGTGCTTCCAGCCGAGCGCACAACGGAAATCCGCAGCGCGGAGCAGTACCATACGGATACGGTATTCACCCCCAAAAGCGAGTCGCAGGCAGCTGCCGGGTCTTTCAGGAGCAGGCTTGACACAAGGACGCTGGAAACTCTCGACAGGCTTGTAGCAGAGAGCCGCGGTCAGGTGAAAGCGCCTGATGAGCCGCAGGAACAGCCCGCACAGATGGTTCTTGCCCAAAATGAACCGCAGCATTCTGCAACCGCAGAACTATCAGGCAGCGAGGTACTGCGCAGTGTGAATATCGTCCGCAGAAGCATTGTGAACGAAACCACAACGCATATTCAGCGCCTTATGGAAAAAGCGGCTGCGCCGGTCGTTCAGCCGACGGTGCAGAAGCCGTTCAAATACCGCACAGTTGGCGGCGCTGAAAATATGGTGATGCTGGTTCCACCGTCTGAAATGGACAGATTCAGGGCTGCTGACCCTTACATGAGCAAACTACCGCCAATAGAGCTGAAAGAACCGCAGAAGCCTCAGCCCGAGCAGGAAGGTACCACACGAAAGACTACAGTCAACAACCGCCCTGTTATCGTGAGATCCACCGATAGCAGCATAGATTCGCTCAGCCGCGAGGATCTTTCCAGGCTCGCGGACAAGGTATACGAGCGCATAGAAACCAAACTGACCCGCGAACGCCGCAGAATGGGTCTGTGAGAGGGGAGAGAGCATTATGATAGGTCCTGTCAAAGCAAAATTCAAGGTGCTTGACGGCGCAAACCAGCTGCTGAATGCAAGCGCAGTCGTCGGCAGCGTTGGTATTCCCTGCGTGTTTAATCCGACTGATTTCACAATTCAGCGTTCGGTGAATTACGCGCAGCATAAGATACCCGGCAGAGATCGCCCGGTGCTGCAGTTTGTAAGCGGCGAAGCGGAAGTGATGAGTTTCAGCCTGCTGTTCGATACTTACAATGCCGCCGAAAGTTCCAATCAGCTCAAGCTTGTAGCTTCCGCGCTTGCGGTAGATCTCCTTAAGATGGACGTGCGGACTTTCACAGAACCGCTCATGAAGCTTACGACAGTAAATTCCGATACTCATGCGCCGAGCCTTGTGGAATTCGTGTGGGGTTCGATAAGCTTCAAGGGGTACATCAATTCGATATCGCAGCGGTTCACGATGTTCGCGTTCAACGGAAAGCCCGTGCGCGCCGTTGTGGATATCTCGCTTATTTCCGACAAGAAGGACAATAACGTGAGGAACTCCCCCGACCGCACAAAAGCAAGGACGATATCAGAGGGCGACCGGCTGTACGCGTTTGCCTATGCGGAATACGGCGACTGCAGCGAGTGGCGCAGGATCGCCGAGGCAAACAACATCGACGACCCGCGCAGACTTGAATCCGGCATGGATATCATAATTCCACCGGTATTATGAACGAATGGAGGGAAACTGAATGCCACTGGTGCCGGAAGAAGTGCTTGTACCTCAGTGCAGGGTCTATATCGACGGCTCGCAGATAAAAGCGTCTGACGAGATGATAGAATCCGTGACAGTTCAGCTGACTGCCTCCGAGATGTCAAACAGCTGCGAGATAGTTGTCTACTGCGATTACGACCACGAGCGCAGCACCATGGGTAATATCATTTCAAGGGCGGCTGCGGGTAAGAAGATCAAGGTGGATATGGGCTACAAGCTGCCCAAGACCGTGTTCATGGGGTATATCAATTCCACAAGCGTCAGCTATTCCGGCGACGGCGTTTCGCTGGTGATTTCCTGCCTGGACGCCCGGGGGCTGCTTATGGGGAACACTTCCCGTGAGGGATTTGAGAACAAGAGCGTGAGCCAGATAGTCACCCAGCTGCTCGACCCGGTGAAAAGCTACACCGAGGGAGTGACAGTTTCCGTTCCCGGCGCTGCCGACAAGGAATATCCGCTGTCGCAGTATGAAATGGACGATTACAGATACATATGCATGCTTGCGCGGCTGACTGGCTGTTCGTTCTATATGTCCGGTACCAAGCTTAAATTCGTGAAGGACATTTACTCCTCCGCGACTGTGCAGGCAAGCTACACATGGGGCAGGGACCTGATGGCGTTCAACCGTACTGTGGAGCTTTCGGAGCAGATAGGAAAAGTCCGCGTAATAGGCACTGTGCCTGATACGCTTGATGATTTCTTCGCGGACGCGTCCCCGCTGAGCGGCTCGGGAAAGACAGCGGCTTCGCTGTGCTCCCCGGTGAAATCAAAGGTGAGGGAAGTCGTCTGCAAGACCATAAAAAGCCAGCAGGAAGCCAAAACCTATGCCGAGGCTCTCATGCGCCAGAGCTGCCTTAAACTCTGCCGCGGAAATGCCCGCGTGGTTGGCAACGAATCGCTCAAGCCCGGCAAGAAGATAAAATTCGGAGGGCTTGACCCCAAGGTGAACGGAACATATTACGTCATGGCTGTGCAGCATACATTCGACGCAAACGGCTTTGTGACGAATATTTCATTCTGTGCCCCGACTGATTAAGGAGGTGACGATATGAGCTCACTTGCAGAGATGATGGCAGGCAGCGGTGAATCCAGCCGCATGGAGAAATGCAGCGGGATAGCCCTTGCCGAAGTCACTGCAATAAAGGACCCCAAGAACAAGGGCAGGGTGAAGTGCAAGTATCTCACCTCGGATAAAGACGTCGGTGAAACGGGCTGGATATACTGCCTTACCCCGTTTGGCGGGAAGGAATACGGCTGCTTCATGCACCCTGGCGTCGGCGACGTGGTCGCAGTTGCGTATGAAAACGGCGATATACACCGTCCTTTTGTGATTGGCAGCCTGTGGGTGAAGAAATCCACCCCGCCTGTCACGATAAGCGACGGCAAGAATGAAACGTTCAAGTTCATAACGCCGAACAAAAGCTTCGTGGAATTCACCGACAAGCAGAAAAAGGAATGCATAACGGTGTCCACACCCAAGGGGCATAAAATGTCCTTTGACGATGAAAAGAACATTATATCCGTTACGGACGGAAAGAACAAGCTCGACATCAACGGCAAGACCGGCGCGGTGGAACTCACCTGCGACAAGAAACTCACGATAAAAGTGGGCAGCGGAGTGACCATCAGCTGTGATGGAAATTCCGGCGCCGTTGAGATAAAGACCAATTCAAAGATAACGCTGAATTCAGCCAAGGTAGCCATAAAGGCAAGCGGAGAAGCCTCCCTTGAGGGAAGCGGTTCCGTTGCGGTCAAGAGCAGCGGAATAGCCACTGTAAAGGGCTCAATGACAAAGATCAACTGACTGGAGGGAACATCATGGCAGATAACAAGGGGTTCATGGGCAGGGGATTCAAATTCCCGTTCAGCATAGACCCGGCGACTGACCGCATAGCCATGAGCAGCGCCGAAGAAGACGTTGAGGAAGCGATCCGCATAATCCTCCGCACGAATATCGGAGAGCGCGTTATGCTGCCGGAATTCGGCACCTCCGCAGGTGATTTTCTCTTTTCTGACGACCGTGCCGAGCGCGTTGCAGCACTTGAGGAGAGCGTCCGCGAGGCGCTGGAGCGCTGGGAGCCGAGAATAAAGGACGTCGAGGTAGAAGCAGAAAGCGGCAGCGGAGACAAGGGCGTGCTTGAGATAAACATAAGATACACACTGCGTGTCACGAATAACCAGTTCAACATGGTATATCCGTTCTACATGATGGAGGGAGAGGGCAGATGAATTCACCGAAGCTTGACGGCAGAACAGTGAGCGATATCCTTGCCCTGATAGGCAAAAAGAGCAGGGCGTACACCCCCGAGTGGAAGTTCAATGAGAACGACCCCGACGGCGGCACGGCGCTTGCTGTGCTCTTCTCTGAGATGTTCTGCGGGACTGTTGACCGGCTCGACAGGTTCCCCGACAAATGCAGCCTGGAATTTCTGAACCTGCTCGGGGTTTCTGCAAAGCCTGTTTCCCCGGCAGTCGGCGTGGCGTCTGCAAGGCTTGCAGACGGTACTCAGGAGCGCGTGTTCATAAAGAAAGGCTCCCAGCTTTTCACCGACCTCGACAGCGAGAGAATAGTGTTTGAAACCGCGCAGGGGTATTTCGCAGTTCCCGCAGCGCTTACGGACATCTTTATGACCGACCCGCAGAACGATGTGATAACACGCACCGACGTCACTGCCGGGGGGCTTTCCGTGAAGCCGTTCAGACCCGACGCAAAGCAGAATATCGAGCGGCATAGCTTCACACTCTGCGAGGACAGCGTACTTAAGCTTGACGGCGCGGCTGAGATAATCCTGGCGCTTGGAGGTTCGTTCGGCGTGAAGGACGACGAGCGCGCAGCCATGCTCTGCCAGAGCGACAGCGTTACATGGACGATGGCAGGAACAAACGGCGCTATTCCCCTTGAAGCGGCTCCGGGCAACGGCAGCATTATACTCACGAAGCCCGCAGGAAAGGCAGCGCGCGTTGACGAAAACAATGTCACCGACGAGGAAAACGGGCATTACCGTATCACCTGTGAAATGAAGCGCACCGGGAACTCAGAGCCTATTGCCGCAGACGCAGTACTCATCAGCAGCCGCAGCACTGACGAGCCGGAAACTTTCCGCGGAAGAACGCCAGACAAGATGTATTTCAATGACACTGAGCTTCCTGGCGATGAGAGCGTTTACCCTTTCGGCAGGGAGCCGAATGCCTACGACTCGCTGTACATATGCTCCGACGAGGTGTTCAGCAAGGCGGGCGCGCTTGTCACGCTTGATGTTTCAGTTGCGACGGTGATAGTACAGGACGGCGAGCAGCAGAACGAGCCTGATTTCGAGCAGAAGCTGCTTGTTGATAAGAGCGATATCAGGGTAAAGCAGCCCGACGACATCTTTGTTTCAGAGGTCCTGTGGGAATACTGGAACGGGCTTGGCTGGGCAAGGCTAAGCGTCACCGGCGACCTTGATATGTTCTCATGTTCCGGTCAGGACGGAAAGCGGCGCATAAGCTTCATCTGCCCGTCTGATATGGAAGCTTCCGTGCAGAATTCCAGTTCCGGTCTGTGGATAAGGGCGCGGGTGCGCGACGTGAAAAACCGGTTCAGCATGAACGGCCGCTGGCTCATTCCGCTGGTGAGAACAGTTGACCTGCGGTTCGATTACGGCAGCGAAATGCGACCTGCTTCCGAAGTGACCACCTGCAATTCCTGCAGAATGACTACATACCAGATGAACGGTACCCGTACCCGCATGGAACTGTTTTCACTCATGCCGGACGTAAGACGGACCGTATATTTCAGGTTCGACCAGCCCCCCTGCGGGCTTCCCGTGAACCTGTATCTCGGCTTCGACGGCGAGATAACGGACGAACGCGCGCTGAATTTCAGCTGCTGTTCTGCAAGCCAGCCCGGCAACTGGAGCGAACTGAAAGTCACAGACGGAACGCGGGGCTTCTGCGGCAGCGGAATCATTTCGATGTATATTCCCGACGATATTGCGGAAACCGAGATTTTCGGCGTAAAGGGCTACTGGATACGCGCTGAAGAGCCTTTCGGAAGCAGTGAGGCAGTAAGTCCCACGCTTATAACGGCTGAAATGAACGCGGTAGACCTGATACAGCAGATAAGCGTCGCCGGTGAGCGTAATTCCGCAGCAGCCGGAAAGAAAAACCACAAGCTGCATCTTATTTACCGCCCGGTGATAAACTGCGAAGTCTGGGTGAACGAACTCGGCGAAACTCCGGTGAGCGAACTGCAGTCACTTTCGCGCGACGGCAGAACACAAGTGCGCGTCGTGAACGGTCCCGACGGGCTTCCCGCTGAGTGGTGGGTGAAATGGGAATGCACCGAAAGCCTTGCAGGCTGCGGCGCAGAAAGCCGCTGCTACGAACTCGACAGTTCCACCGGTGTGATAACTTTCGGCGACGGAACCAACGGAAAGATACCCGCATATTCCGCTGACGCTGATGTGAGCATAGATTACTCCTGGGGCGGTGGGACTTCCGGCAACCTGCCTGCGGGCGCTCTTGACGGGCTTATCACGGGCATTCCGTTTGTGGAAAGCATGACGAATATCCTGCCCACCTGCGGCGGCAGCAACGCGCAGTCGCTGGATAAGATACGAAAGATAGGCGCCCAGCGTATCCGGCACGGAGGAAGAGCCGTCACGGTGCGCGATTACGAGGGCATCATCGCGGAGGAATTTTCGGAAGTCGGCGAGGTGAAGTGCTTCTCCGGCGCCAACAGTTCCGGCGCGCAGGAAAGCGGCTGTGTGACAGTCGTGATAAAGCCCGCGGATATGGGAACGGCTTCCTATGCGCTGTCGCTGTGCCGCAGGATAGAGGAATATCTGCGCACCCGCGCGTGCTGCGAGCCGGTATTTGGCGGCAGGCTGGCGGTAATTCCCGTCAGACCGCTGAAAATAAGCGCAGATATATCCGTTGTCATAAAGAATGTAGAATTCGCCGCGCAGACCGAGCGCGAGATAATCCATGCAGTCACGCGGCTCACCGATAAAGCGACCGCGTGCATAGGGGCAGTCCCGTGCGAAAATGATATTTATGCGGCGCTGAAAGGCGTGCAGAATGTCGCGTATGCAACCAGAGTGCTTCTCACCGGCGAGTATTCCGGCGACGGGGTATCTGCAGCGATACCTCTTGACAGAAAGCCTGATTACCCGTATTTCCTGCCGGTCACGGGCGTGCACACGGTGAGGATAGACGGCGCCTCAGGGCTGTGACAGCAAAAACTGATGAAAGGAGCTTTCCGCAATGATCAATCTGCCAAAGCTGGACGATCAGAATTACAATGAAATAGTCGAAGCGGCAAAGCGACGCATTCCCGTTATATTTCCTGAGTGGACTGATTTCAACGAGCACGACCCCGGTATCACTATAATAGAGCTGTTCGCGTGGCTCAAAGAAATGCAGCAGTACACCCTTGACAGAATACCAGACGCCGCGCGGGAAGCCATGCTCCTGCTTGCGGGCACCGAACGCCGTAAACCAGCGCCGTCGGAAGTAAGTCTGGTGTTTGACGGGGAAGTCCCGGAGCGGCTGCCCGCAGGGAGCGTCGCGCTTTCTGCCGACGGTACCGAATTCACGCTGACAGAGCCTTTCGAAAGCCAGCGCTTTTCCGTCAAAAGTGTGTTCATGCGCAGCGCGGACGGTTACGTTGACGTGACGGGAATTTCATCAGAGCCGGGAACGGTGTTCTATCCTTTCGGCGCGGATCTGGAATGCACGGGGCGTTACCTTTACATCTGTGTTGACGCGCCGCTGAGCGAACTTACATTCGATATCATGACCGAGGACAGGTGCGAAGTCCCGCGGAACGCATATTCCGGCGACGGCGCCCCGCGCGATATCGTGTGGGAATACTCAACGTGCAGCGGCTTTAAAAGCTGCACAGTCGTCGGCGATGAAACGCACGCATTGTCGTTCCCGGGCAGGATCACACTGGGTACCGGCAGCGACTTCGGAGAATGCGCTGAGGAAGCTCCACATACTGGGATATGGCTTCGCGCGCGGGTGGAATACAGCGGCTGCGAGGATATGCCGCTGCTCTCAGGAATATACACCAACACAGTGAAGCTCACGCAAAAGCGCCGGGAATGCGCGTTTGCAGACCTGCTCATAAAAGACGGGCAGATTGAACTGGACGACGTGCTTGCATTAAATGGTGAGCGAATGCTCATGCTTCGCGACTGCCACGGCTGGTTTGACATTCCCGAGCCGGAATTTCAGCTTAAAGACGGAACGCTGCGCTATGACCTCTCGCAGTATTCCGGAATGACCGCGGACGATGGGAAGCCAAACGCCAGGGTCGTTTTCTGCACGGGCGATTTCGGAAACAGAATAGCGCTTTCATCAAACGGTCTTTCCAGTCAGGAATTCGCGTTTGACCCCGATGGCACAGTGCTCACGGAAGAACTCCGCATAATGGTGATGGACAGAAGCGACAGCGAGTTCCCGCGGTGGAACGAATATTCATATATCAATGATCTGGAACTCGCGGGTCCGTATGACAGGGTTTTCACATATGATGAGGACCGCAGAGTAATCGCGTTTGGCGATAACGAGAATGGAGAAGTTCCCCCGGTGGGGAGCGATAATATACTGATAGTATCCTGCTCGCTGACCAGGGGCGCATCCGGCAATGTTTCTGCGGGGAATTTACGTGCAGTGCGCACCGCGCGGAATGAATACCCGGTACGGCAGTATTCTGCGGGCGCGGGCGGTCGTGACCGCGAGGGACTTGAAGCGGCGCTGAGGAGGTTCAGATATGAGCTTTCTGACTGCCAGCGTGCCGTATCTGACGGGGATTACCGCAGGCTTGCGCTGAAAACCCCGGGACTGCGTGTAGCGGACGTCAGGGCGATACCGTTTTTCGACCCGGACGATCAGTACGCGCCTCCCGAGAAACTGCGCGGTATCATGACGCTTGCGGTGCTCCCTTACAGCAGGAGCAGCTACCCGGTGCCGGACGAAAGGTTCCTGTCAGCGGTGAGGAAGCACATGGAAAAGTGCAGGCTGCTCACAGTCGAGCTTAAGACCTGCGCGCCGCTGTATGTCAGGGTGAACATCAGTGCCGAGATAGTCTGCGGGACGAGTGAAGTCGCGCAGGTGAGGGGCAGCGCCGAAAAGCTGCTCCACGGAATGTTCAGCGTTTATTCAGGCGGCAGGAGCAGATTTGGTGAGCCGGTGCGCGAAACCGACTTAATTGCGGCGCTGTGCGGCATTGAGGGAGTTCTCACCGTAAAATACCTGAGGATAAGCGCCGACCGGCCGGAATGCAGGCGCACCTCTTCCGGAATTCAGATACCCCCGCATGCTATTGCCTGCTGCGGCACGGTGGAACTTACGACAGCGGAAAGATAAACCGACGGAAATGGAGGGACAGCCTTGAACAGATCAAGATCTTACATAACGCTCAACCGTCCGTCGGAATGGCAGCGATGCCTGCTCAGCGGCATGGAGATATCAGGCAGCTGCATGATTTCATCGGCAGGGACGGCTGAATGCACGGTGATAACCGGCTCAGCGGATTCCACCGAGCATGGATTTATGTGGCGCGACCTGGAGATAACCGCTCGCACAGGTGAAAACACGATAATGCGCGTCAGCGCTTACGCAGCGGACAGCACGGTGGTTTCAGCCGACGGCAGGACTTTTGAACTTGACAGCCTGCTGAAAGACGCGTCGGTAAGTCCCGCTGAGCGGCTGCGGCTTATCGGAGGGCTTTTCACACCGCTTTATACCAACTGCACCGACGGACCGATAAATCTTCGCGGCAGATATATCTGGATAAAGCTTGATTTCATGATGCTCGACCGCGAACCGGTGGAGCTCACGAAGCTGAAACTTCTGCTGAAAAGCGAGAGCATGATGCAGTACCTGCCGGAACTGTACCGCGCCAGCGATGGTGAAAACGGCTTTATGACGCGTTTCATGTCCATATTCGACAGCATATTCTTCGACATGGACGAGCGGATAGCAAAAGCGCGCAGTTCGCTTGATTACCGCATTGCCGACGGCGAAATGCTGCGTTACCTTGCCGAGTGGATAATGACGGAGGACGCCGCCTATCTCAGCACCGACGAGCTCCGTAAAAGAATTCGCAGGACTGCAGCGGACCACCGCAGAATGGGCACCCGCGAGGGACTTTCAGACTGGATACAGCAGGAATACGGCGTAAAGCCGAATATAATCGAGTATTTCAGCGTAAAGAAGCTTGTCAGCGAGGGCAGGGACCGCGAGGTCTACAGACGGCTTTTCGGCACTGATCCGTATAAATTCTATGTGCTGCTGCCGGAAAAGACGTTTTCGGACACGCATGAAGCCAATATATTCACCGAGAAGCTGAAAAACAGGATACCAGCCTACACCGAAGCCGAGGTGGTAATTCTGAAAAAGAACGTCATTCTCGAGAACCACACTTATCTCGGCGTGAATTCAGTGATAAGCGGATATTCCTGCGCGGAAGCCGACGCAGGCAGTATCGCCGGAGATATTATTTTAGGAGGAAGCAACGATGAAGAACAGTAATTTCTTTCCGCTTGAAAGAAACAGATATTTCTACGGCAAAATGCTGACTGCCAGGGATTTTGAAACAGAGCAGCGTTATTTCAACAACAAGCGCAGGCTTCTCAACCGCACTATTTACGGCGCTGGTGTAGTCTGCGGGCTTGGAGTTTACCGCAACGACGACGTTTCCTTTTCCGTTGAAACAGGAATGGCGCTGGACTACATGGGCAGAGAGATCTGCGTGAGCACTCCCGTTATCAGAAAGCTGCGCATGGTAGATGGCTGTGAGAGCCTTGAAAAGTCAGACCGCGCTTATCTCTGCCTGCAGTACGCACAGGAAAACCGCGAGCCGGTGAACAACATCGGCGCAGCGGACAGCGGCAGCGAGCAGTACAATAAGATCGAAGAGGGCTACAGGCTGTTCCTTTCCACCGATGAGCCGGACCTTTCCGAGATATATGGTGGCGCGGGGGTGAACAGTGTTTCCGTTGTGTACAGTTCCCACGGGCTGAGGATAGTCAGGGTCGTGCCGAAGCTTGCTGCTTCCGGCGATGAGATAACGGTGAGATTTATTGTCATAAAGGGAATTGACGACCCGCAGGTGTCGTTCGCGTATTCGTTCAGCGCGGATTATTTCCATTCCGGTGGGGACGAGGTTTCGCGGCTGAGTTTCACCGAGGATACCAGCCTTGGGGCAGATGTGTTCAATGCGGATTTCAGCCTTAACTGCGCTGAAGCGGCTGATATTTCCGTGCCGCTGCACAAGGACAAGGCGACTATTTCAGTGCAGATGGGCGATTTCACCGATAAAGTGCAGGTGGACGCCCCCGAGGTGTATCTCTGCAAGGACGCAGAAAGCTGCTCCCTCATGCGCGAAACCAGAATGAGCAACCTTGAAAAGCACCTTGGCGGTGAAAATACCCCCATATACCTTGCAAAAGTGGACTGCATGAACATCGGCACCGGGTTCATCATCAAGCACATCACCCCGCTTCCTTTCGCGCAGCGTGTGAATGCGCTCCCGTCGGAGGAACACGCGTCCTCCGCTGCTGCAGAGCCTGTTCCCGCAGCTTCCGCAAAGCCTGAGAATGTGTTCAGGGGCGGCGTCAGCACCGAGGTCGAAACGCTGGAATACTGGCAGAAGCCGCAGGTTTCCGCAGCTTACAGCAAGAAAGACAAGCGGCTCAATTTCAAGTTCGGCATTCCGTCTGCGGAGGCGTACGATTACGCGACGTCCTCCGGTGTTTGCGATATTCCGATTTCGGGTGCGATACGCGTGAATGCGAGGTTCTTTTCGGATGATATCCCGCATAATCTCGGCATAGGCGATGTAAGCATTTCGGTTTCGGTGGAATACGACGACGACACCGGCAGAAAACTGCTTTTCGGCGACGGGGAGATATTCGCGGTCAAGGGTGAAAAGGCAGTCCCGAAGATACAGGCGGCTGCGCTTTTAAGCCCGGATAAGGGAACTTTCCGCATAGGGATACGGCTTTCAGACTATGTTGACGGGCACAGCGTGAGAGTGCGCTGGTTCGCATATAAGCCCACCCGCGATACCGCGCAGCTGAGGTACAAGGACAATATCGTTATCCGTATCAGCCCTGATATACAGAAGCTCAAGCCGCTTGAGAGAGTGCGTTTCATGGCAGAGGTCAGCGGCACTGAGGATAAGACGGTCACATGGTCCGTCAGCGACCCCGAGGGTGGAAGCATAGACGAGAACGGGCTTTATCAGGCGCCCTCCGTCGAGGGAACATACGAGGTCATCGCGTGCAGCAATGCGGACGGCGTGACCAGAACCTCTGCATTCGTGCTTGTGGAGGAATAAACATCACCAGGGAGGTGCAGTGGTTTGCAGGAGATCATAGACTGCGGAAGATATAAAGTCACGGAAGTTCTCAGATCGCACACCGGTTTTGAAGCGGCGCTGTGCTGTGACGTTACCGTTAACAGCGGGGAAATTTTCATAGTTGACCAGTACAGCAATATGACTTATATCCGCGAACTGCTGCCCCTTTTCTACGACCTGGAAAATAAGCGCTTCAAGGGACTGCGCGGGCTTGTTACGGCAGACGGAAGCTTTTCAGCGGTGTTTGCCTATCACGACGGGGTCCCATTTGAGGAATATTACCGACAGCGCTCCAAGAACTATGACGCCGACATAAAGCTTGCAGACAGCATGCTGTGCGGCGCGCTGGAATTCGACCTTGCAGACGACCGCACCGCTGCCTGCGGGCTGCTGATGGAAAACGCAGTTGTGGACCCACGGGAGGGTCAGGTGCATTTCAACATGCTGCTTGACCCCGACATATCCGGCAGCGGGAAATTCCGCACCATAAGGCTCGGAAACATGTTGGACAGAATGTTCCATCGGGACAGATACTTTCCCGATGAAATAGGCGAATTCATCGACGGAATGCGCTCGGGCGAATACGCGAGCTGCGCGGCAGCATATTCCGCATGGAGAAACCTGCAGCAATCGGCAGAAAAGACGCGAAGCGAATACCTTAAGGAAGGGCTGTTCGCATATCTCGGCAGGCGTGCCCGCAAGCGCCGCAAAAAACGCAGAAATGCGTAGGACCTGTCAGAAAACGGAGGATATTTACATGGTAAAAAAGACGATAAGCTTTATCGTGATACTTCTCATATTCTGTACGACAGGCGTGGCGCTGCTTATCGGCACATCAAATTTCGGGTTCGGCTTTGGTGGCATTGCAGAAAAGACGGTCAGCAGCACCTATGCTCTGGACCGTGCAGGGGATATATATTACATAAGCGACAGCGGGTCGTATAAAAATCTTGTCTGCATTGACTCAGCGGGCAAAAGGCTGTTTGAAAAGCGGCTTTCACCTGATGTGTTCGGTGAAAGCTTCGTCCCGGCTGGAATATACGTTGAGCATGACAAGGGAATTTACCTGACGACCTATGAATTCGACCAGGCAACTTTGTTTGTCAGCCGTGCTGTGGTTCACAGCTTTTATGAGGACGGAACGTACGCGGGCGAGGTATTTTCGCAGAAGCTTTCAAGGTACATGAACGGGCAGTCCGTCATTATTTCGGCGTTCAGCGAGGACGACAATTCGGTTTACTTCTCGCTGCTGGACAATGGCAGAGCGGAGGTGTTCTCGGCGCTGAAAAACAACTCGGAGCCGTGCGCGAAAATCGCTGAATATCAGCTTCCGGACCGTGACATCTATGGCGCGTATACTTTCTCAGACGGCAGCGTCGCGCTGGGGATTCATGGGGGACTTTCAGTGCTCGGCGCCAGCGGTGAGAAATCCATTGGCAACGTAAGGCAGGACGCGGTTTTCGACCGCTTCTGGAACGGCATCGACCTGGTTTATATGATGGATTCTGCGACCGGCGATATTTATACGCTGTCAAAGGATCTTTCCATTTCAGCGGCGCTTTCCGGCGGCAGGGTCATCAATGCCGAGGAATCCATAACGCCAGCGGACATGACAGATATCTCTGTTGGAATTACGGGCAACATATTCGGCTGCATACATGATGAAGCCGAGAGGCTCTATTACGGGAGCTTTTCAGTGATGTCCCGTATTTACACCGATGATGTTGACCGCAGTACGCAGATAAATTCGATACTCACCCTTGCAGCGGTAGCCGTGGGCGTGATACTGCTGACGATACTCACATGGGACTTTTACGTCAGCATTCTGAAAATGCATCTGTCGATACTCCTTCGTCAGTCGCTGCTGATGATAATGCTGATATTCATGGTGCTGTATTCGCTGTCCTATCTGATAATAATTCCGCAGGTGGAGCAGATAGTCACCGGGAATTACAGCCATGAAGCGCAGATTATTGCCAACACTTTTGAGGACGCTATGAGCGGTATCGCGGGCAGCGAGCCGCAGTATTCCGATTATGAGGAACTTTTCGCTGCAGAGGGCAGGGCGGCAGCTTCCGCTGACCCGGAGAATGCATTCGACGGCGACGACGAAAAGCCGCAGGTCCATCTTGCAGAGATAAAGAACGGCAGAATGCGCCTTATAGCTTCCACCGACCTTTACCCATCGGGCACGAATGCAGACCGTCTGATATACGGGCTTAACCTGACGGACATTGCGACAGGAATGACGGATACCGAGAGCTTCCACATGCAGAGCGGAATTGAGGGTGAAAAGCTGTTCCTTGTCCGCAGGATATCGATACCAGTTACGACCAGCGACGCATACATGATAGTTGGTATCCGTATCAGCAGCCTTTCCAGTGCGGTGGACGGAATACAGCGAATGATAAACCTGTTCCTTGTCGGCGGGGGACTGGTTCTCGTTGTGATATTCATGATAATCGAGAATATCACCGCAGGCGCGGTGAGAAAGCTCAAGCGCTCAGTCGATAAGATAGCTTCCGGGGAATACAACACCCCGATAAACATCAGCACCGGCGACGAGATAGAAGAACTCTCGCGGTCGGTGAGGGCGCTTTCAGACCACATCGTTGACAAGACGACAAGCCTTGAACGCCTGAATAATTCCTATTACCGCTTTGTTCCGCTGAGCTTCCTGAAAAACCTTGGTGAAACCCAGATCGAGCGCGTTGATAAGTCGCTGCATTCTAAGCGGAGAATGGCAGTTCTGCTTCTCCGGTTCAGAATGTCCGACGCCGAACGAATGATGGGTTCGCAGGATATCTTTGAAAGCATAAACGGTGTTTTCGAACAGCTGATACCGATAATAGGGAGCCACGGCGGCACGGCGTATAATTTCCTGTACAACGGCTGCAGCGCGATATTCAACAATGCCGAGGACGCACTGCGCGCTGCGATAAAGATGCGGGAAAGCGCGGCAGCCTACAACGAGGTGTGCCGGCTTCGCGGAAAGCAGACTGCGGACGTCCGTGTGGTGATAAGCGAAGGCGATGTGCTGCTTGGATTTATCGGAGATGAAAAGCGAATGGAGCCTACCGCGGTTTCCGGCGTAATTACCGAGGCAGAAGAGATAGAAAAGCTGTGCGACGACAGCGGTCTGTACATCGTCTGCACCGAGGAAGCATTCCGCACCCTGCCCGCTGGTAAATACCGCAGCCGCAGGATAGGTGAATTTTCAGCGGAAGGTACGGGCGCAGTCGGGCTTTACGACATGTTCGACAGCGACCCATACGCAATGATAAAGCTGAAAGAACAGTTCAGCGGGGAATTCAGCGCGGCACTGAAGCTGTTTGAAAACGGCGATTTCATCGGCGCAAGGACGCGTTTCATGAACATCGTGAAATACGCCCCCGACGACGGCACCGCAAGGAACTACCTTTACCTTGCGGAACACAACATAAACTCTGGCAGGCGCAAGCTGACATACCGAATTTACGACGGCAGCGAAATCTGACGTACAACCGCCCCTGCATGGAAGGACATGTGATTTATGATCAAGAAGCTCGCTAACGGAATAGCGCTTATAATACGAGTGCTGAAAAATGCGCTGCTTCGCCCTTTCCGGGTGGTGAGCAGTAAATTCAAATATATGTTCAGCGTAGGCAGGGTGACGTCGGCTGTGCCGGGCGCAGTCAGCAAGTTCCCGAAGCTGGCAAAGCGAAAGCCCGAAAAGCGCGAGGATTATTTCGACTGGGGCAGGATATATATTGCAAAATCGCTTGTCCTGCTGATAACTGTTATAATCATCGCTGCGGTACTGCTGTACATATTTGTCCTGCACCCGCTTTTCACCAGCTGGTGGTGGGTAAAGGACATGCAGTTTGAGGAAACTGCAGTATCCGCTTACAACGGGCGCGTCCGGCTGTACTACGACAGGGAATTCACCGAGCTCAAATTTGAGGGCAGGCTGAATGACGGTTCTGCGGTAGAATACGGCGAGGAATTCTGGGAAAACGGAAGGAACAAGTACGCAGGCAACTACGAAAAAGGCGTGTACAGCGGCAGCGGTATCCTCTATCTTGAGGACGGCACCGTGCTCTACCGCGGAATGTTCTCAAACGGTAAGTACAACGGCGCAGGGGAGCTTTACAAAGACGACTGCGTGTGGTCCGGGGAATTCCGCAACGGCAAGCTTGAGGGCAGCGGGACTATAACGCGCAACGGCGTGCTGCTGTTCACGGGTAATTTCACGGACGATGTTGCGGAGGGCACCTGCAAGGAGAACTACGACGACGGAAGTCTGCATTACAGCGGTTCGTACAGCGGTGGAGTTCCCCACGGGGACGCGCTGGAATACTACCCCAACGGAAACCTGAAATACAGCGGGCAGTTCACAGCCGGCAAGTATAACGGCAACGGCACATTGTATTACGAAAACGGTGAAAAACACTATAGCGGAAGCTTCGAGATGGGCGTGTTTTCCGGCAGCGGAACGCTTTACGAAAACGGCTCCCGGCTTTATTCAGGCGAGTTTGAGAGCGGAGTTTACAGCGGCAGCGGCACGTTATACGGCGCTGACGGCACAGTCACGGCGGGAACGTTCAGCGACGGCGTGATAAGCGGTTCCGCAGTGCGCACCTACCCCAACGGAATGAAATACGAGGGTTGTTTCGTTTCCGGGCAGCCCTCCGGGTCCGGCAGCCTTACAAACGCCGCGGGAAAAACGGTGTATTCCGGGCAGTTCCTTGACGGTTTCATTGACTGGAACGAGCTGATAGGTCTTGACGCAGCTGCGGCTGCTGAGTGCTTCCCGAATGCGGTGAAGTCGGTGTACGACGACTGCTTCCGGCTGACTGACGGCTCCGGCGTTATACTGGAATGCAGCTTTGCCCGGGGCAGCGACCCGGCTTCGGTGCGCGCGGTGTATTCCCTGCCGACAGGCGGCGTTGCCGTGAACATACGTTCCGTGAATGACATAAACGTCCCGTCTGCAGCAGCGAAAGCAAAGGTCGAGGGAACGCTCCCGTCGCAGGCTGCGCTGCTTGGTATAACGGAGCAGTCCGTTGAATGCTACGCCGTTACATATGCTGAAACAGTGGTTTACTGGTGGGTGAGCGCCGACGGTGAACTGCTCATGTTATCGGCGCATTCACTCTCCGGCGAGGTCGTACCTCCCGCGGAGGACAGCGATGAAACAACGGACCGCAGCGACATCGCAAAACTGTTTGAAGATATCGGGCTTGACATTGAAGATTTTGAGAGCCTTGGCTTCTGAGAGGTGGTAGAATGAAGCGTTATACAGCCGCTGCAGCGGTGATATCAATGGGAATACTCATTACGGCGAATGCGGCTGCATACGGTCTGTACTGCGAGAATGTGACTGCAGCAAATGCAGTTTCCGGGTACTCAGAGCAGCTGAAAACGCTGTCAAAACAGTTTGAAACGGCGCTGAACGCTGCCGGAATTCCCGACGGAACAGCCGAAGCGGAAGAACCTTCCGTCAGTGAGCTTTACACGCAGCGGCTGAGCGTTTACAGCGAGTTTGCGTCGGCGCATTCAGAGCAGGAGTATTCCCTTGCGGAAAATCTTATAGATTACGACATCCTGCTGAAAAGGCTGTCGCTTGAAACCGACCGCTATGAGAGAATGAAGTCTGCTGCCGAAGAATTCGCGCAGAAATACCTTGTAGGCGAATGCACGAAGCAGCAGACCGATGAAGCGGAAAAACAGCGCAGCGACAAATATTACGAGATAGAGAGCCTGCTGTTTGATGTCAGCGCGCTGAAAGCAGAAATAGAAAGCGTGACTGGTGAAACGCTGAGATCTGACCATGATTTCAGCGGCGTGTATCTTATAACGGACGCGCTGAAACTCTCGCCCGACGAACTCTCCGACTGGGGAATCCCCGGCACGATATGCGCTGCCGACGGCGCAGAGGTAATCTCAGAAACCGCAGACATCACAGCAGAATACACAACGGCGGTGAAGAATTACTATTCCCTTGGTGAAGCTCTGAGGACGTACATCGACGCCGCAGAAGCGTACCAGACAGCCGCCGATGAATTCCGGCTGGGCACTGTATCGTCATCGCAGCTTGACGCGTTGAATACCGCATATGAGGACGCAAAAATGAACGCCCTTACGAGCAAGGCAGATTACGCGAAATCGCTCCTTGAACTTGACAAGTCCAGCGGAGGCGCGCTGACTTCCGGCAGCGGGACAAGCGCGGGGCTTGCTGGCGCGCTGCGCAGTTCACTGCCGAAAAAGCTGAGGGGCGATGGTCTGTGGCTGACCCGCAGAAGCGGAAATACAGTGAAATTTTCGGTGCAGCTGCTGCCGATGGAATTCGATTTTGAGGACGATACCGGAGAATACGACGTTATCTACAACGGAAATCTGCTGTGCACCACTGCGATAGGGCAGACCGCAGAGTTTGAAGCGCCTGCGCCCGTGAATGGAACAAGCCGCGCAGAGGTGGTTTTCCGTAAGAACGGAAAGCCCGCAGGGAGTTTCCTGGTTGATATCTATTCACCGTTCGGTGAATTTTTGGAGGACTGAAATGACAGAATACACTGCGATTTATGAAGCAGGCGAGTCACTTGCTGAACTGCTGCGTGCCGGGCTCACTCCTGAACCCGTGCTTAAGCGCGAGAATATCGGGCTTTGCGAGCCACAGTCCCCGGAGGATTTTCAGCTCACGATATGGATATACAACGTTGAGATGATAAAGGACAGCGGCATGCGCACCGGTTTTCAGCCGGACCCCGAGGACCCGACAAAGGAACGGTTCGCACCCATGCAGTTAAAGCTGCATGCGCTTGTTTCGGCGCATTCAAAGGCGCCCGCAATACAGAAATGCGCCGATGAATACCGCATTCTTGGCAGGGCAATGCAGACCGTCAAGGACACGCCGTCAATACCGCAGGAACATCTCGTGGGTTCGCTTGCGGAACAGAACGAACCCGTGCTGCTGGAAATAGTCCCGCTTAACGGCGAGGAACTTTCGCGCGTGTGGAACAATTCCAGCAAGACGATACGCCCGTCTTTCGGGGTGGACATCACGCAGGTGTTCATGAGTTCCACCCGCGTGAGAACAGCCGCTCCGCGTATCACTACGGCTCAGTTTGACGCTAAGCCAGATGTAAAGAGAAAGGTTAAGTGACATGGTCGTTAAAAGGCTTTCCTGCGTATTCCGGCTTACCGACGGGTGCATGAACAGACCGCTTTCCGGCAGCGAAGCAGCGCTGTATTCGGGCGGCGCCAGGCTTCACCACGAGTACAAGCAGGGCGGTTATTTCGTGGTGACTGACCTGCCCGCCGGGGATTATACGATAACGATACTGGCGCATGGCTACCAGCGGGAAACCGCACGCATAACCGTTGGCGAAGAAACCTCAGGCAGCGGGCTTGCACATGTTAATTATATTGCGCTCAATCCCTCTGCGGAACACCCGGCAGCTGTACGAATGGCGTCTGTTACCGGCACAGCAGCCGGCATTGACACGCTTTACGTCGTCCGTCCTGTGGGAAATATGCGAGTTGCGGAGGACAGCGTTTCCGCAGGCTCGTCGGAGATACGTATGTTTTCAGAGGGCAAGACCCCCGCGTTTCCGCTTGATTTTGTGATAGGCAGCGGAGCCGGTGCTGAAATCGTGACTTTCACCGGCAGCGAGAACGGAATATGCCGTACCGCGCAGCCCTTCAGGCACCTGCACAAACGCTCTGAGATAGCGCGCCCGCTGATACGCCTGCAGTGCAGCGACGGATTTTTCCTGCTGATACCGGGGATATTCCCGGCAGATAAGCAGACAGGAAGAATTCCGCTGAAATTCGCGGCGGTGAAAGGCAGCAAGGTCGTGTTTGCTTCTGTGGAAGCATTACCGAGCCGGAAAAACGATGTTGGCGAGCTGAAGCTGAAAGGGGAGAAGTAAATGGGAAATCCGGCAGTAAACACGGCAATGTGCCAGTGTTCATTCGGTGTTGCGCCAGCACCCCTGACCGTGACCTCTCAGACAACGGTTTTAGGCTCCAATATGCCCGCTGCAACGATAATGGACATACCCAAGCCACCCATGACCTTCGGAATGTGCAGCAGCCTTGCCAATCCGACGGTTGCAAGCGCCACAGCCGCAGCCATGGGAGTGCTGACGCCCATGCCGTGTATCCCTGCGTGCGCCGCTCCGTGGGCGCCGGGCTCACCGACTGTGCTGGTGTGCAACAAGCCTGCGCTGAATAATTCCAGCAAATGCATGTGTAACTGGGGAGGCGTTATTTCCGTGGTAATGACGCCGGCAGTGACGATAAATATTCCATAATGGGGTGAAGCCATGAACAAGCTGAAATTCCTGCTGTCGCTTCTTATGGCGGCGCTGATAGCATTCGCTGCGCAGCGTGCGTATTATGTCAAGACAGAGATGCTCAGCGGCATTTACAGCGATATCATATTCACGCGGCTTGCTGTGGAGTCACAGGAGTATACGCGCCAGATAGAATATGGCGTGAAAAACGGCAAGAGCCTGGAGAATTTCTATAACATCGAGTCGGTTCTTGGAGGAGTGCGCAGGTGCTTTTCCTATACCAACGGCGCGTATATTTTTTCTGCGGACCATCGGCTGCTCTACAGCCTTGCCGACTCTGAAAGCACCGTGAGCCGGTTCAGCGTAGCGGATTTCACGGACGGCAGAGTGTATTCGGTCTACGATGACGCGTCGGCTTCGAGGTATGTTCTTACGCTCCCGATATTCGGGAGGGACAACGAGGTTTGCGGGTACATGGTTCTTGATATCAGCCGCAGCGCCGTGGAGAACAAGCTTGCGGATTACCGCAGCGAGTACAAGCTGCAGTCCGCGCTGGTCGGCGTTATGTGCTGGCTTGCGGGACTGATAATGATGATACATCTGTGCCGCTCCCGCAGAAAGCTGATGCGCCAGGGAATCAGCGTGATATCAGCCGCGGTGTGCGCGCAGGTCGCGATAGACGGCGTGCTGAGCGTGTTCAAGTTCAGCGTGACTATCGACGGATTGATCCAGCAGTCTGTTTCAAAGATAACGATGTCATTGCAGAACGATCTTGACACCGTGAACGAAAAAGGGGTCGCGCTGAGCAAGATATACGACCTTAACAGCTGGCTGATGGAAAATTACAAGGATATTCCATTCATAGACAATCTTATCTACGACAGGAATTATCGCATAACCGCGGTGATATCGCAGGATTATATCAACGAACGGACCTGGAGCTATGCAGGCGCGCTTATAATCACGCTGCTGCTTTGTGTTGCAGCGGGCGTGGGTTTGTCGCTGACCGTAGCCGGTCTTGAAAAAATAATATTACACATCAGGGAGAAAAAGGGTAATGACAGTAAACGAAGCATTGGCAAAACTGAACACCGACCGAATGAAGAACTCATTTCTGATACACACTCTTGAAACGGAGGAAGCTCCTGAGTTCCATTTCAGCGGGAATTCAGCGGCAGTTCGTGAGAAAAACACCGGTTTCTGGCTTTTCAGCCTTGACAAAAAAGGGGATTTCACGGAACTGTATAACAAGATAGACGGGGAACTTGGCACATTCTATGTGAACAGCAGCGAGTATTTCGACGAGGTGCAGAGCAACGTCAGGAACGCCACGGCCCAGGATTATATACAGTATGTCCTTGAGTCGTCGGAGTACCGTTCGAATTCTGCGTCAGTCAACCCGGAAGTGACGGTAGTGCCGCTGGATCAGAGCTGGGTCGGGTTTATTCTGTCGCTGTACAAGAGCGCGGAATTCGGCAACGAGGAGTACATCAGCGCCTGCATCGACAAGCACCCGGGGTTCGGCGCGCTGGTGAACGGCGAACGCGTGGGATATGTTACGATACACCTTGACGGCGAGATAGGCTCCATGGTTATTTCAGAAAAAGCACGTGGAAAGGGTGTCGGGCGGACTCTCATGCAGTATATCACGCCGAAATACGCAGAGCAGGCAAGCATAGGCTGCGGCTTTGTGCTCCCTGAGAACAGCTGTTCCCAGAAGATGATGGTAAATTCCTGCTTTACTGCGCTTAAAGATAAAATAATGTGGGTATATCACTGAAAGGATAGGATAACATGAAACCAATTAAACTGCTGAAACGGTTTGCAGCAACAGTTATCGCTGCTGCGGGACTGCTGATGTCCTGCGGCTGTACCAATGGCATAACGCAGGGTGGACAGATCGTAGACGCCGAGATAAATAACAACAATGGCACAGCGACGGCAACCCGAGCCTACAAGCCGATAAAGAAGCCGGGCGGCGGTAAATTCAAACTTGCATATGTTGATATCGACCCGTATAATGAGACCTTCCGCATGCTGTATTACGTTATAGAAAGCCTGCGAGACGACGGGTGGATAAGCTATGACGAGCTTCCGTTCGACCCCGAGACCGACTCCGACTCCCTGGCGCTGATGGACTGGCTCGCGGACAATGCTGAAAGCGACTACATGGCTTTCGACAAAACGGCGCATTACTACACCACCGTAAGCACCCAGGAGGAGATATACGCGAGCCTGAAACAGCACATCGAGGTAGATAAGGATATCGACGCCATACTTACGATGGGTACGTCGCCGTCGCTGATGGTGGAAGAATTCGGATTTGATATCCCGCTGCTGATGTACGCGGTTTCCGACCCGATAGGTTCCGGGCTGATAAAATCCGCTGAGGATTCCGGAAACGAGAATTACTGGGCGCATGTCGATTCTTCCGCATATTCCAGACAGATGCAGTATTATTTTGACACGTTCGGGTTCAGCAATATCGGTTCGGTTTACGGCGACGAGATAGTGTGCGCGCTCCCGGATTACCGCAGCGTGGCTGAGCAGAACGATTTCAGGATAACCGAGTATAAGCTGGTGCGCGAGGATTTCGCAGACGAGAACGAGTATTACACCCAGCTTGAAAGCATATACAGGAAGATGGTCAGCGAAGATAAGGTTGACGCATATATCCTCAACACCGACGTTATACCCTCCGTGGAAAAGGCAGCGGAGATGATGAAGATATTTTACGACGCCGGTATTCCCGTTGTCGCACAGGTAGGCTCCGCGTATGTAAAGGGCGACGCAGCGCTGCTGATAGTTGACCCCCGCGACGCCGTTGGAACAGGTCCGTTCGTATCAAACATCATTGGTTCGGTGTTCAACGGCAGCAAGCCCGGCGACCTTGAGCAGGAATACGCAAGTTCGCCGTTCCTGACGCTTAACCTTGATGTGGCTGACGTGATAGGATTCAAACCGTCATTTGAAATGCTGATAGCGTGCGAAAAGATAATCAGCAATAATTAACGTTGGAGGAGAACAGATGGACCGGAAGCAAAAAAAGGCAAGCAAAAAGATATGGATACTCTCGGTGTTCGTTGTGTTCATCGCGATCGCGATGTCCTTCGTTTCGTGGCTGATATACGCAGTGTTCTCGCAGAGCTACCGCGAGATCAAGCAGCAGTATTACGGCGTTGTATCCAGACAGGTCGTTGAGGATATCGAGAACTCGATACGAAACGGCAAGCAGATAGAGCGTTTCTATGGCATGGATAAGGTGCTGAACGACATGCTCAAGCTGATAAGCACCGAGCAGGTGCCTATCAACACAGCGATAACTGATACCGACGGAGCGGTGCTGTATTCGTCGTATTCCGGCAGCGAAAGGGAAGCCGAGTACAACGCGCTTCTTACAAATGAAAATGTGGTGTATAATCTTGATTTCACCGACGCTGCCAGCGCGACGTTCCGGATCGCGGACGCGGGGGATCATGAAGTCATGCTGCAGCCCATATACGACCGCGAGGGGGCGCAGATAGGCGCAATGGCGCTGTTCTATAACGTTTCTGACATCGAGCAGGAACTTATACAGCAGAAGCAGAACAGCGACATGGTAACGATGTCCTGCATAGGGGCGACTATTCTGCTGCTTGTTATTTACTTTGTTGTACTGCCGAGGTCGGTGTGCGTTTCTGATAATACAGCCGCTGCTGATTCGGCTGAGGCATACAAGCACAAGCAGCGCGAGAACCGTTACATGTTCCTGATACCCGTATTCGCCATCATGGCAGGACTTCTGGTGCAGTGCGTGATATCCTACAACGAGTATCAGAAGCGCTACAAGGAAGTCATGTTCGAGGGCGCGCAGGGAATATCCGAGTATGTGGGCGAAATCATCAACGGGCTGCATGAAAAGGGCGTTGATTACGACCGAATGAACGGCCTGCCGGAATACCTTGCCGACAAGGTGGAGGATTCCCCGCTGCTGTGGAATGTAAGCGTTGTGAATGTTTACGCCGACACAGCAGATGTTCTCACCCGCAGCAGCGAATACAACGTGTCGCTGAAAATAGGAAGCGACGAGGGAATGAACACCCACATAAACGTCGAGATATCCAAGGAATACATCGACGAAAAGATGCTCGGCATGCTGTTGGTATTCGTGGTTACTTTCGCAGTGGCGCTGATAATGATATTCGAGCTGCTGAAACTCCCGGACGCGATGTTCACGAGAATATCACGCCCTTTCCGGGAATCTCAGACGGTGCAGGCTGGCGCGGTTGCGCCGGTGCTCAGGCTTGGCGCGTTCATTGCGTACACCGGCATGTACGTTGGCATACCGTTTTCAAGCGTGCTCATAATGCAGTGGAACAAGTCGATTTTCGGGCTTACAGTGACGTTCCTCGCGTCGATACCTATGACCGCGGAACTGCTTGCTACGATGCTCTGCTCGCTCCTCTGCCTGCCGTTGTACAGAAAACTGCCGCTTAAGCTTGTGTTCACGATATCCGCGTTCATATCGGCGGCTGCAAACGCTCTGTGCTTTATGGCGACTTCTCCGGAGCAGCTGATAATTCTGAGGTTCATTTCCGGCGTGGGCTTTGCGGGTATAAAGTACTCGCTCAATTCGTTTGTTTCCCTTGGTTCGCTCACGTCCGAGAATACCACGGAAAACCTCGCTGCGCTCAATGCCGGTCTCCTCGGAGGAATCACCTGCGGTGGAACGCTCGGCGCAGTCATTGCCAGCTCGGTGAATGTACATACGTCCTACCTTATCGCGGGAATATTTATATTCGCGTTCCTTATCGCGGTGCTGACGCTCTCTCCCTGGAAGCTGTTCCGTGCAAATAATGCAGAAGCGTCAACAGAAAAGAAGAGCAGATTTGGCGCGCTGTCGCTTCTTGCAAAGCCGTCTTTCCTGAGATATACGCTGCTTGTCGCTATCCCGATGAATTTTGGTCTGATGTTCGTGGTTGCATTTTTCCCGGGATTTGTCAGCGCGCTTGGACTGCCAGACGTGACTACTTCCTATGGGTACCTTATCAACGGACTTGTCGGCATTTATGTAGGGCCGGTGCTGTTAAAGGCGCTTTCCGGCAAGATAGGCAGAACTGCATGCGTGGTTATCTCACTGGGGCTCGCTGCGGTATCTATCCTGATACTGAACATAAACGCTCCGCTTGTTATAGTTCTGGTGAGCGTGGCTGTGCTGGGGCTTTTCGACGGCTTCGGAACTCCCGCGACAAGCGATTATTATGTTAACATGCCCGTCGTAAAGGAAGCCGGAGTGAGCCAGGGACTTGCAATGCTGAATGTTATCGGCAGTATCGTTCAGACGTTCAGCCCGGTGCTTTATTCTGTGATACTTGCAGGCGGAACTGCAGCGACCAACATCATGGGGATAACCTTTGCCGCAGCGGCTTTCCTGTTCCTTATAACGTTAAAGGTTGGCTCGGAAAAGAAGAGTGCAAATACCACAACCTGAGAATAACATTACGGTCAGTATGAAGGAGGTAAAGTATGAACACATATGCAGAAAAGAAACGGAGCGTTCCGCAGACCCGGCAGACAACTCCCGGGCAGGAACATATCCAGTCCAAGCTTGACGCAATGCAGAATGTCGATGTGCATTCCGGGCATTCGCTGCAGCTTGAGGACAGCCTGAAAAGCCGCATTGAGCAGCATCTGGGGTATGATCTTTCCGGCGTGGAGCTGCGGGAATCCCAGGACGCTGCGAACATGGGAGCTGAGGCTTTCGCAAAGGGTAACGTCGTGCATTTCGCGCCGGGTCAGTTCGACCAGCACAGCACGCAGGGACAGCATCTTATCGCGCATGAACTGTCGCATGTAGTTCAGCAGGCGAGGGGTGGAGTACATGCAGACGTTGACGGCTTCAACGTCAATGCTTCCTCTGCATTCGAGAGTGCAGCCGACCATGCGGGTGACAGTTTTGTCTCCGGTGGGCATGGTTCCCTTTCAGCGCCGCTTGCTTCGCTGCCGTCGATGAATGCGGACGCAGCGCCTATCCAGGGTTCTTTCATGGATTCCATCAAGAATTTCTTCGGTATAAAAAAGAGAGAACCGGTGATCTCCGGTCCGACGGAAGTCAACAATTTCGGCTATGACCAGGAACTTACTGACCAAGAGCGTGGCAGAATGACGGAAGCCACCACAGCGGATATCGCAAACTTCAAAATGCTGAAAAATCTTACCCCCGAATACATGGCTACACTCAATGACAGAGACTTCCACCTGCTGAATGAGATGATCGGAGGAAGAGTAGCCCAACATACGAAAGAAAGATATGATGCCGGAAGTACTGTAGTAGAAAAAAGGGTTCCAATGCGAGGAAATTTTGCTGCAATGACAAACCAGGTCGCACTGCAGAATAAATATGCAGCCATGAACGGTTCACAGCAAAAATATAAGGACTATATTCTTAACACTTCAAGTATAAGTAACCCTGATATGACGAGAGTTGCAGCACTGCAGATCGCCAAGGAAGGCGCAAACGACCCCAAGGTAAAGGATCTTCTCGAACAGACGTTCGCAAATTACTCCACTGAGGACGGCTTTTCCAAGAACGACATAGGCAGCCTTGCTATGAACCACTTTGCTCTTCGTTCTTTGGCACCGACGGTGTCTATGGCAGCCCAAGTAGGCTCTCCACAGGCAAAGCTCAACAAAACAGTCTTGCAGCTGGTAAGCAATGCGACCGCCAGCCTTGACGAGAACGGAAAGGCACTTGGTGACGAGTTCTACGCAAACACTGGCCTTGCAGATATGAACACCGGCGCTGGAACCTCTCTGAAAGCCCCGGGAACAGCAGTCAACACTAAAAATTTACCTAAACAACCGGCAGCTCCCGCAAAGAAATGGTGGCAATTCTGGAAGTAAATACATGCTATAATAAAAAGGACGCTTTTCAGTGAAAGGCGTCCTTTATTTTTGGGGGACTGTTTCGGGTTGAATAACACCGCGTATTTGATGTTGTATAATAAAACTTGACACTGTTTATGGAGTTTACACAAGATTTGGGGTGGTTTCGTGACTAAATCCAAGGCTGTTTTCCCGACAGATGACAGCCTGTTCAAGATGCTGTATCTCGCCATGCTGGACATCACCAAAAAGTGGACTGGCCGCCGGCAGGACTGGGCGCAGATATACCCTCAGCTCGCACTGTACTACAGCGGCCGCATTCCCGAATGACCGCCGCGCCGGAACTGCTGTTTCTATTGACAACTCAATTGATTTGTGTTACTATGAATAAGCTCTGGACTCATCAAAATGTTCCCTGAGCTTACTGATTTCGCTTAATGCACGTTTGTGGTTTACACAGATTTTGGGGTAGAGCCCGCAACCGGAAGAACTGGAGCGCTTCTTTGGTTTTTGTGCGATGTTTAACTCTGTTATTGTATTTCATCACATATAAACCCGTCGTTTTCAGCTTCTTTATGACAGCACAGCAGTATGAGAAGAGTAGTACTTTCTCAGATTGTCGAACTTTAGCTTATTATGTTAGCACGTTATTATGAAACTTCTTAACAATTGAGGGATAATTTCTCTATAACTAAATAACCGCAAACCAACCGGCATAATGAGTGATTAGTATGTTGGTATTGAAATTTTAGTTGGGCTGTGATATAATGAGGAAAATGGGTGTAAATCTGCCTTATAAATTTGGAGATGGCACATTCTTTATTTAGGAGCAAAAAAGAAATGACTAAAATACTTGTTCTGATTTCTGCGGTGATTTATTTTACAGCCTGTACGGTAAAGACAACGGAAAAGTTGACTGATGTAAGACATCCATATGGTGTTTTTATCGGAGCAGAAAAGGAAAAACTGTTGTCGCTAAACAACTATGACGTTCTTGTTATTGATGCAGAATTATTGACAGCTGAGAACATTGATGTGATACACCAAAACGGAAACAACGAGATATATTCCTATCTTAATATTGGTTCAGTAGAAGACTTTCGCAGCTATTACGAAGAATTTTTGCCTTTTACCATAGGCGAATACGAGGATTGGGATAATGAAAAGTGGATAGATGTATCATCAGAAAAATGGCAGACACACATCGTTGAAGCAGCGGATGAACTGGTGGATAAGGGAGTTTCAGGGCTATTTGTGGATAATACCGATGTTTACTATGCATTTCACGAGCAGAAAATATACAATGCGTTACTAGATATTTTCAACGCTTTTACTGAAAAAGGAATAAAGGTAATTGTGAATGGCGGCGATGTGTTTATAAGTGAAGTAATAAATAATTGCTCTATCCCAACTTGCATAAATGCGGTTAATCAGGAAACCGTATTTACATCAATAAATTTCGATGATAAATCCTTTGGCGAAAATAATTGGGAGAATAGAGAGTATTTTATTGAATATCTTAATGTCTGCAAACAAAACGGTATGGATGTTTTTCTTATTGAATATGGCGCAAACGATAAACTGAGGGAAAAGGTCATGGATTACTGCAATGAAAATGATTATGTATGCTATTTTGCTGACTCTTTGGCGCTTGATTGATAAATAGCCATTTCTCAATCAGACATATCTGCAGTAAATTAAGTGATATGCTGTGTTCGTTTTAGCATACTCAGCTGTAATAGTCAATGCAAAATGGGTAGAGCCGCGAATTCACGACCTTCTCCCAGCCCTGAACCTCCTGTATCTCATCAAGGAACAGATACGTCTTTCCATCAGCGTACAGACGGGATTTGAGTTCATCATATATCTGCTTTGCGGTCGCACCGTCGTACCCCATGGAGTCAAAGCGGTAGGACAGGATACGATCTCCCGGTACGTTATGCTCGCTTTTTAGCCTTTCCATTATCATTTTCAGTATTGTGGACTTTCCGCAGCGGCGTACACCGGTGAGTATCTTCACGAATGGCGTGTTCACATACGCCATGATTTTATCTGCATACATTGGTCTTTCAATCATTTGTAACACCTCCATTGCGATTATTATACCACTTTGCTACAAAAAATCAACACTTTTGCGGTTATAAATCGCAAAAGTGTTCGACAAGAATTATATTAGCAGACTATGTTCGGCTTTTCGCAGCCTTTTTCTGTTGCTTTTCTTTTTTCATGCAGTTTTTTTGATCTTAATTAATAGTAAATTCCCAATTCGTTTTATAAATCCATCGACGTTTCATCAAGCAGGAACTGCTCGATACCTATATACAGCACACCCTTTTCATCATGCCACGGAATGATTCTGTCCCTGACAACGACTATCTTTTTGAACGAGTCTGCCACACGGTACAGCGAGTTAGTTTCCTGCAGGCGCTTCTCTTCATCGGAAACGGAAAGCGCCGACTGCACATAATATTTCTTGCTGCCTTTACTTGCAACAAAGTCTATTTCGAGCCTGGAGCGGACGCTCTTTCCCATTTCGTTCCGGTGGTTGTATTCCACAACGCCTACATCAACGTTGAAATCACGATATTGCAGCTCGTTGTAAATGATGTTCTCCATGATGTGGTTTTCCTCCTGCTGGCGGAAATTCAGCCGTGCATTGCGAAGTCCCACATCGCTGAAATAGTATTTGAGCGGCGAGCCAATGTATTTTCTGCCCTTGACATCATAGCGCTCCGCCTTTGAAATCATGAAAGAATCAATGAAGAAGTCGAGGTATCTCGCTACTGTTGCGGAATCAATATCGATCTGACGGACGCTGTGGAACGTTTTTGCAATATTGCTCGGGTTAGTCAGCGAACCTATCGAAGATGAGATTATATTCAGCAGTTCGTCAAGTACGGATTTCTCGTGAAGTATCTTGTTCCGCTCGACAATATCGCTGATGTAGATTTTGTCGAACAGATTCTGGAGATACTGCGCTTTTTCCTCATGGGTCTTTTTCCGCATAATAAACGGCATTCCGCCATATGTGAAGTACTCCTGCCATGCGTTATGCCTGTCACCGTCGTATGCGTTATAGAACTCGCTGAACGACAACGGATACACCCTTATTTCATCGCCTCTGCCACGGAATTCTGTCAGTATATCGGAGGACAGCATTCTTGAATTACTGCCGGTCACATAAACGTCAATGTTATCGTGCTTCATAAGCCCGAGAACTACGTCAACAAAGCTGATTTTATCTTCGGCGTTTTCGATATATGGATTTTGCACCGGTACGACTTTTTGAATTTCGTCAAGGAACACATAATAATTCTTGCTGTCGTCGGAGGTTTTCTGCCTGAGGTACTCTCCCAGTTCAATCGGATTTCTGTACCGGATATTTTCGATTTCATCAAGTGCCAGTTCAACTATCTGATCATCGCTTATGCCCTGCGATTTCAGATGATCCTTGTAAATATTGAACAGCAGGTAGGATTTACCGCAGCGGCGTATTCCGGTTATTACCTTTACCATGCCGTTATCTTTTCGGCTGATAAGCTTGTCAAGGTACTTCTTGCGTTCTATCATAGCTTTGCTCCTCTTTCGGCAAAAATGCGTATTGATACAATTATATCGATTCTATTATATCATGCCCGTGGTCAGAAGTCAATATACATTGATGATTTTCTTTCGATAAAAATGCGTATTTACACACAAATTTCGTAAGTTACTTATTTCTTGCCGTTGTCCTTGCTTTTGATATATTATTCCATTCGCCAAATATATTTTGCAACACTTTCTTTAGAGACCCTCCACTGTTTCCCCACCCTGAACGCCTCAATCTCACCGCTCTGCACCAATCGCAGAGCGGTGTTTTTTCCTATATGCAGTAGCTCCTGCAGCTCTTTTAACGTCAGTATATCTTTAGTATTATTAAGCATTATTACACGCTCCTATTCGGTTTATTTAATCCCATGTTCGCCCGAAAATTCTCCAATCACAGAGATATATTATTCTGCTGAATGGAGGTGATCCGATGAAGGAATAAACGCACAGACGCTCGCAGCGATAGCCGAAGCCAGCATACTGGTTATATCCGGCATAATCGGTTTAGCTACCGAGCGCCGCAAGGACGAGAAGCGTAGTCAGCTTCAGCAGAAAATCGACGACGCAGAACGTGAACTGAAACGACTTGACAGCACGGACTTCCGTCTGAGGAAGTAGTTTATTTCGGTTTATTCTGCACCAGATTTTCACAGCAGAACACAGCCCCGTTATCGTGATGAAAGTTCACGTTGACGGGGCTTTTGTTTTGCTCACAAGCCGCATAACAGAGCCACACAGGAGGTGACAGAAATGTTCAGCAACCCAAGATACAGCACCAGAGGAATATCGGAAACAGTCCCGATATTAACGCAGATCATTCTCTGGAACTGCATTGACAGCATGAAAACCGAAAAGGATTATCTTCAGGTTTTCAAACTCACGGCAGATAACCACACCCAGCGCATCACGCACAGTCAGGAGGAACCTGCTTACGAACACTCGTTTGAATTCCGGACTGACAAACCCATCACGGCAAAAATTTTCGTCATTGATGACGAGACACATTCTACCATGCTTTTGGCAGAAGAATACTGATTAGGAGACCAGCTATGAAAAGTCAATAGACAAAAGCGCCAAAAATTAAGCGACAAGTTT
>ERZ779865.150-NODE-150-length-64560-cov-13.340950_pt1 | contig 64560 bp, 60 predicted proteins | sample MGYA00433088_ERZ779865 | MGnify/ENA primary metagenome ERZ779865 (study PRJEB29588, sample SAMEA2151703) | human gut metagenome | biome: human gut; feature: human-associated habitat; material: faeces | place: Denmark | collected 2008/2010 ... | reverse complement strand
GTCGCCCACTTCGATAACCTCACCGGGAATTTGTTCTTCTTTCGGAAGTACAAATTCGTTTGAACCGATTTGAAGAATTGCGGCACCGCTCTTTTCGCTTATTCTCAGCACAGTGCCTATTACAAGCTCGTGGATTTTACCCTGCATATCGGCGAAAAGCTGTTCTTTTTCTGCCTCCTTGATACCCTGGCGGATAACGTTTTTAGCTGCGCCTACCGCAATGTAGCCGAAATCTTTTGTTTTAAGAGGAATTGCAAGCTCTGTACCTATTGTGGCTCTTGCGTTGATTTCTCTTGCCTCTTCAAGGCTGATTTCGCAATCCGGGTCCTCAACTTCATTTACAACGGTTTTAACGATTGAAACCGTAAAGTTTTTCTTTTTCTCGTCTGCTTCAACTCTCACATTTCCCTCGATACCAAGGTCTTTTGAAACGGCAACTTCCATTGCCTTTGTGATTTTTTCAAGCAAAACTTCTTTTTTAATATTTCTCTCTTTCTCGATTACATCGAGAGCGTCAAAAAATTCCTTATTCATTTTAATAACCATTCCTTTCAAGGTAGTGCCGTGTTTTTTCGTCACGGCGATTATTGTCTTTTACATATCAAAGTCGTCAAGCTTTACAAACGAAGCTTCCTTCTTTTCAAAGGACATTCCGCCGCCCTCATCGAATTCAACCGTGATAAGACCTGCGTCGTAATCCTTTAATGTGCATTTGTAAACTCTCTTGCCGTTTACGGGGCGTATGAATTTAACTATCACGCGGCTGCCGAGATATCTCGTAAAATGAAAATCCCTTGTAAGCTCGCGCTCAATACCGGGCGAAGAGACCTGAAGAGAATAGCTTCGGTCTATTGGGTCAGCCTCGTCAAGCGGCTCGTCTAAAGCGTGGCTCATATTTACGCAGTCTTCAATTCCTATGCCGCCGTCCTGTTTATCTATGAATATGCGAAGATACCACTCTGCACCCTCTTTTTGGAAGCGGACGTCCCACAAAATGAGTCCGAGTTCCTCGGCGAGCGGCTGTGCGATATTCCAGACCGTTCCGACGGTACCGGTAAATTTTTCTGCCATTCGATATATCCTTTCATAAAAAAAGTCTTAACAAAACTAAGAGAGCGGGTCGCCCCACTCTCAATCATACGAATATTCTTACTGTGTTATAATACCATATATATATACGGTTTGCAAGCTTTTTTTCAAAGGTCGTCGGAATCCTGCTCCGGCCTTTTATCGCTGTCCGCGGGATTTCCCGTATAGCTGCCCAAAACATCAGAGTTTGTGGTATCGTTATAGCCGTTCCAAATCTCCGCCATCTCCGCGCCGAGCTCGCTCAGCTTATTAACGGCTTTTCTTGAAGGCTTCTTTTCGTCTTTGTTTTTTTTGCTCAAATTTATCACCCTTTCTTTATGTGATAACATTATTATGCCGAAAAAAGGACAGGATATTTATGTATCTTTTTTATTATTTTCAGGTTGACTTTTAATTTTTTAGTTGCTATAATACAAGAGTATATAAGGGGGTCATTCCCTAACAAAAAAATGAAAGGGTTTGTTTAAGTTATGAAAAAGACGATTTCTGTTATTGTCGCTATTGCCATGATGCTTATGGTAAGCATCCCCGCATTCGCAGGCAATTTCGATGACAACGCCGATCTCACCGCTCAGCAGAAGGTTTTTGCCGAAGTGATTTTCGACGGTCTCAACGCAGGCAACAACACCGCTGATACTCTTGCAAATTATGTAGGCAGCAATCTTGATTACAAGGCTGACGTTACTTCTCCCGCAACCATCACCGATGATGTCAGCGAGGCATTTGACGCAGCAAACGAAAAGCTCACCGTTCCCTTTACCGATGAAGCTCTTATCAATTCCATGAAGCTGAGAACCTCAGCAACCATTACCGGCCGCTATCAGGCTGCTAACGGCGAAGGTTCATCAAACATCGGCTCAAACGGTAGCGGCAGCAACGTGCTCGATAAGCTTTTCCCCGATTTCTCAAACGGCGATTTCAGCGACCTCTTCAAGGGCTTCTCTGATTCGTTCTCTCAGATAGGCGGAGCTATTTCGGGTCTTCTCAGCGGCCTCGGCATCGGCGGCGGCTCGGGCAACAACACCGAGACCACCACAAAGAAGGCATCTACCACAAAGTCAAGCTCTTCAAAATCTTCGACCGCTTCTATCCCGAAGACCGGCGACGTTGCGATATATGCAGTTGCAGGTGTTGCGGTAGCAGCAGGTCTCGCACTTGTACTCACCAAAAAGAGCAAGGATTCCGACGAGAAATAAGCCGAAGCTTAAAACGTAACTTTTTTAAAACCTCAATCTCGCAAAAGAGATTGAGGTTTTTTGTTGCGCTTTTACATACGTTTGTCGTCAGTAAAAGCTCGATTATAGAGAACAAAAAAAAGCGGGACCGCGAATTAACGCGGCCCCACTCAAAAGTCTTAGGCTAAAAGGAAGTTCAATCAACGATAACGCCTGTTGCGTCGCGTCCTGCCATTACGGCATTTGACTCGTCGGTATCAATGTGCATTGCAAGCTTGAACTTCGGGCTTACTCTTACAACAACATCACCGAATACAAGCGAGCGCTCGGGTGAATCAATTTTAACCGATACAACCTGCTTATCTTTTACGCCGTAATTCTCAGCGTCCTCGGGAGTCATATGTATGTGTCTCTTGGCCACGATAACGCCCTCTTTGAGCTCAACTTCGCCCTTGGGGCCTACCAATTTGCAAGCACCGCTGCCTGCAATGTCGCCCGATTCACGAACGGGAGCTGCAACGCCTATTGAGCGCGCATCGCTTGCGGAAAGCTCAACCTGATCGGCAGGTCTTGTGGGGCCCAATATTGAAACAGCCGGGAAGCTGTTTTTAGGTCCTATAACCTGGACTCTCTCTTCGCAGGCGAACTGACCCGGCTGTGAGAGATCCTTCTTCTTTGTAAGCTGATAGCCCTTGCCGAAGAGTATTTCAAGCGTTTCTTCTGTAACGTGAACGTGTCTTGCGGAGGTTTCCACCATTACGGTTTTTTCCATTTTAATTTACCCCTTTATTTAAGATTTGATTATTTGCTCATTTCGGCTCTTGCAGCCTTGATGTTTGCAACAAATTTCTTACCGGTTTCGGTTATCTGTTTATAGTCGCCGGTCTTGGCTCCTGCTGTAAGCGATGAACCTGCACCTACTGCTACTGCGCCTGCTTTTATCCATTCGCCTACATTGTCGGCGTTAACACCGCCCGTGGGCATCATTTTGGCATAGGGAATAGGTCCGCGAATGTCCTTTATGATTTTCGGTCCGAAAAGGTCGGCAGGAAATACCTTTAGTATATCCGCTCCGTTTTCCATGGCAAGCAAGCCCTCGCGTACCGACATAATTCCCGGCATCATCGGAACTCTGTAACGATTGCACAGATGAAGCGTGTCAAGGTCAAGAGCGGGGCTTACTATATACTGAGCACCCGACAGCATTGCTATACGAGCGGTTGTTGCATCGAGCACCGTGCCTGCGCCGAGGATTATCTCGTCCGGTGTGTAGCGCTTTGCAAGTTCCTCTATGACCTTGTCTGCGTGTGGAACGGTAAACGTCAGCTCTATGGCTGCAACTCCGCCCTCGATGCAAGCATCGGTAATACGAATCGCTTTGTCCGTGCTCTCGGCGCGGACTACCGCAACTATGCCGCAGTCCTGAATTTTTGTAAGTATTTGTTCTTTGTCCATTAGTAACATCTCCGGATATATTTATTTTAAAATTTAGTCTTTCTCCCTACGCATAGCCTTAATATTAACCCGAAAAGCCAAGGGCACTCAGTTCGGTCGCCGAAAAGTCCTGATATGCGTAAGATTATACCACTTGATTTCAGAGGGAAAAGTCGTAAGATGCGTAAGATTTTACCTCTGAACGCGTGCACCTGCGCCGGATACGATATTCTCTACTTCCTTGAGCGACGCCATAGATGTGTCACCGGGTGTGGTCATTGCGAGAGCACCGTGGGCTATGCCGTAATTTACGGCTTTGTCAGGGTCGCCGGTGGTCATAAGGCCGTAGATAAGACCGGAGGCAAAGCTGTCTCCGCCGCCGACGCGGTCCATAATTTCAAGCGACGGAAGAGACATCCCCTTATGAACGCTGCCGTCGGCATAGAGCATTGCGGACCAGTCGTTTATTGTTGCGGTTTTCACTGTGCGCAAGGTGGTGCCGATAGCCTTGAAATTGGGGTACACCTTAACGACTTCGGAAAGCATTTTGCAGTAGCCGTCGATATTGAGCTTTTTAAGATTTGCGTCATTGCCCTCTACTTCAAAGCCGAGGCAAGCGGTGAAATCCTCCTCGTTGCCTATCATAACGTCTACATATTTTGCTATCTTCTTATTTACTTCCTGCGCCTTTTCCTTGCCGCCGATGTCTTTCCAGAGGGACGGACGGTAATTGAGGTCGTAGGAAACGATTGTTCCGTATTTTTTGGCTGTTTTAACAGCCTCTATAACAACCTCTGCGGTAGTTTCGGAAAGTGCGGCAAAAATTCCGCCGGTGTGAAACCAACGAACGCCGAGCTCGCCGAAAATGTGCTCCCAGTCAATATCGCCGGGCTTTAATTTCGAAACAGCGGTATTTCCGCGGTCGGAAACTCCGAGAGCACCTCTTATGCCGAAACCACGCTCGGTAAAGTTAAGACCGTTGCGAACAGTTCTTCCTATACCGTCATACGGGACCCATTTTATAAGTGAAGTGTCAACTCCGCCCTCTAACATAAAGTCCTCTACGAGCCTGCCGACCTCATTGTCGGCAAGAGCCGTAACAGCCGCGGTACGCATACCGAAGCAACGTCTGAGTCCTCTTGCGACATTGTATTCGCCGCCGCCCTCCCATGCTCTGAAAGAACGCGCGGTTTTGATTCTGCCTTCGCCGGGATCAAGTCTCAGCATTATTTCGCCGAGCGAAATCATATCATATTTGCAGGAAGCTGCATCTTTTACATTAAGATTCATAATATTCTCCCATAAACGGAGCTTAAACTCCGGAATAAGCGTTAAATCCACCGTCAACCGGAATTGTAGTACCGGTTATAAAGCCCGAATAATCCTCATCACAGAGGAACAGAAGCGTGCCGTCAAGCTCGCTCGGCTCGCCGAAGCGCTTCATCGGAGTTGCAGCGAGAATTTTGCCGGTACGTGCCGTGGGCGTGCCGTCCTCGTTCCAAAGAAGTGCTTTATTTTGATTGGTCGAGAAGAAGCCCGGCGCAATGGCATTAACTCTGATACCTACATCGGCAAAATGAACAGCCATAAACTGCGTGAAGTTTGAAACAGCCGCCTTTGCAGCCGAATATGCCGGTATCTTCGTTAGCGGACGATAGGCATTCATAGAAGAAATCATAACTATGCAGGTGTTTTCTTTCTGAGCCATATCGCGCGCAAATACCTGAGTCGGAATAAGCGTTCCGAGGAAATTGAGGTTAAACACAAACGAAATTCCCTGTGGGTCAAGATCAAAAAATGTCTTGATGTTCTCGTCGTGCTGAGTCAAATCTATCTTTTCGAGAGTTTCTTTGGTCGTGGTACCCTTTGGGTTGTTACCGCCCGCTCCGTTGAGGAGAATGTCGCAGGTGCCGAGCTTTTCGTTTACAACCTCGCGCGCCTTCTGCATACTCTCGGGGTCAAGCACGTTGCAGCCTACGGCAATTGCCGTTCCGCCGTCTGCGGTTATCTCATCTACAACCTTTTGAGCCGCCGCTTCGTTTAAATCAAGCACGGCTACCTTTACACCCTGCTTTGCGAGCACCTTTGAAAAGTCTCCGCAGAGAACTCCGCCGCCGCCCGTTACTACCGCAACTCTGCCATTTAAATTTTCGTGTTTCATAAAGTCCAGTCCTTTCGGTTCGTACCTTTAATTACTTTTTTGATTTCTCTACGGCTTCCCATAATCCGTTAAGGTATGCGGCGCCGAGTGCTCTGTCGTAAAGACCGTAGCCGGGTCTTGCGACTTCGCCCCAAATCATTCTACCGTGGTCGGGACGCACATATCCGTCAAATCCGACATCCTGAAGAGCCTTTACAATCTCGTACATATCAAGTGAGCCCTCACTCGACTCGTGAGCCGTCTCGTTGAAATGTCTGTCCGAAACCTTGATGTTGCGAAGGTGAGCAAAATAAATCCTGTCGCCGAATTCGCGTATCATAGCAGGCAAATCATTGTCTTTGTTTGCACCGAGAGAGCCCGTGCAGAAGGTGATTCCGTTATATTTTGACGGAACAATATCAAAAAGTCTGCGATATGACTCACGCCCGGTTATAATACGCGGCAGGCCGAATATTCCCCATGGCGGATCGTCCGGATGTATAGCCATTTTGACGTCGCACTCTTCGCACACGGGCATAAGTCTGTTAAGAAAATATTCAAGGTTGTTCCAAAGGTCCTCGGAAGTCACATTTTTATATTTTTCAAACAGTTCCTTTATTTCACCCATACGTTCCGTTTCCCAGCCGGGCATCGCATAGCCGTTTGAATTATTATCTATCTCGCGGAACATATCCTCGGGGGATTTGCCCTCTATCTGTGCGCCGTCATAAGAAAGGCACGTGGCGCCGTCGCCCATATTCATGGCAAGGTCGGTTCTTGTCCAGTCGAAAACAGGCATAAAGTTATAGCAAATAACTTTAACTCCGACCTTTGCGAGATTTCGTATGCTCTCAATATAATTATCTATATATTTATCTCTTGACGGAAGACCTATCTTTATATCCTCGTGAACATTTACGCTCTCTATACATTCCATGGTAAAGCCTGCGGCAGCTATTTCGTCACGCATTGCTATAACGTCCTCAAGGGGCCACACTTCTCCTGCCGGCAGATAGTGAAGAGCCGGTACTATACCTGTTACACCGGGAATTTGTTTTATCTGCTCAAGGGTTACGGTATCCTTATCCTTACCGAACCATCGAAAGGTCATCTGCATAAATATGCCTCCTTTTTGCTTTTTTATATTTTATCACTATCACATCGATATATCAATGAATTTAAGCGAAAACAAGACGTCTAAAAGAAAAAAATATCGCTCAAAAACAAAAAGAGCCGCAAGAATAAAGCTCTTGCGGTTCTTGTGTTAAAGCGAATCAGTTCTCAATAAAATATTTTTCGTACCAGAGAATGAACGAATAAACAGACCAAATCTTTTTCATATTGTGCGCCGTGCCTGCCTTGTGCTCATTTAAAAGCTTCATTATATAGTCGCGGTTAAAGAATTTTGCCGCAACCTCGCCCTCGAATTTTTCCTTGACCATATTGTAATACTCGTCACGACGAAGCCAATCGTTGAGAGGCGTTAAAAATCCGGTTTTTCTCATAGCGGCAGTCTGCGGAGGAAGCTCCTTTGCGGCTGCGCCTCTGAGAGCTAACTTTGTCGTCTCTTTATTGACGCGGTATTTTGACGGTATTTGAAGTGCTATTTTAAGCATTTCCCTGTCAAGGAACGGAACGCGAAGCTCAAGCGAATTTGCCATACTCATTCTGTCGGCTTTTACGAGTATATCTTGAACCAGCCATGTGCGAATATCAGCATACTGCATTTTTGTAACGTCGTCCTCGTTTTTGACCTCGTCGAAGAACGGCTTTGTGTAAACGGCGGGATCCTTTGACGGAATGTGCTTTGCGAGCACCTTATCGACATCCCGGTGGTTGTACACGTAGTTGTTGCGGATATAACGTTCCTCAATCGGATATCTGCCGCGGGTCAAAAACCTCTTGCCGTGGAACGAGGGCATTTTTTCGGCAATACCGCCGAGCATATTGCGAAGGCCCTGCGGCAAGCGCATATATTTTGCGAAATCAAGCGGCTCTCGGTAATAATGATAGCCGCCGAAAAGCTCATCGGCACCCTCGCCCGACAAAACGACCTTTACCTGCTGCGAAGCGAGATTTGCGAGGAAATACAGTGCTATCGCAGAGGGGTTCGGGAGCGGTTCGTCCATATAATACTGAACCATGGGAGTAATGTTAAAATACTCCTCGGCGGTTATTTTTTTGGAAAAATTCTTGACGTTTTCGTGCTTTGCAAATTCCTGTGCATGGGATAGCTCCGAATATTTTTCCTCAGCGTAGCCTACGGAAAAGGTTTTAACGTCGTTACGCTTTGCCATTTCATGAACGACATAGCTTGAATCCACGCCGCTTGAAAGGAAGCAGCCTACTTCAACGTCTGAAATACCGTGTGCCACAGTCGAGCCCTTGAATGTCTCGTCAATAAGGTCTTCCCAATATTCAATGGACTTTGTATCGTCAATCGAATATTCGGGAGTGAAATATCTTTTGGTTTCAAATTTGCCGTCCGAGAAAGTGAAATAACTGCCGGGCTCCATCTTGTATACGTTTTTGAACATAGTCTCGGTAGTCGGGATATATTCAAAGCAGAGATAATCAGGAAGTCTCTCCTCGTTTAGCTCTTTCTCAAACAGCGGATTTGACAAAAACGACTTTATCTCGGAACCGAAAAGGAAGTTCCCGTTTTTGAGATAATAGAAAAACGGCTTTATGCCGAATATGTCACGCGCGCCGAAGAGCTTTTTCTCGGTGCTGTCCCAAATTACAAAGGCAAACATTCCGCGCAGCTTATTTAAAAGCTCACAGCCGTATTCCTCATAGCCGTGAAGCAAAACCTCGGAATCGGTCTTTGTGCGAAAAACGTGGCCTTTTTTTATAAGCTCTTCTCTTATGGGCTGATAATTGTAAATCTCGCCATTGAATACGAGAACCTTTGTGCCGTCCTCGTTAAGTATCGGCTGGCTGCCGCCGTCAAGGTCTATTATGCTCAGGCGACGGAATCCGAGCGAAACGGACGAATCCACATAATAATCGTCCTGATCGGGACCGCGATGACGTATGCGATCCGCCATATCCTTTATAATTTTTTCGTTCACAGACTTATCCGGTGTGTCGTTGACATACCCTACAAAACCACACATATATTGTTCCTTCCGTTATTCCTTGATTTTCTTACCGCAAAGATCTATGCTTCTGCGCGCAAGAACCTCCATGGAGTCTATAATTTTGCTGTCTTTTTTTGAAAGATTGAAGTCCTTGTCAATTATCGAAAGCTCGGTGCAGCCGAGTATAACGGCGTCGCACCCCTTCTTTTTCATATCGCCGATAATTCTCATAAACTCAAATATATCGACCTTTTCGCCCGCCTTGACCTCACCGTAAATGATGTTCATAAGCGACCTTTTGTCCTCTTCGTCGGGGAATTTACAATCAATCGAATACCTGTCGGCAACACGCTCGTAAGATCCCGACTTGATGGTTCCCTCGGTTGCCAAAACTCCGAGTGTTTTAAGCCCGGGGACTGTCTTAATTGCGTATTTTACAGTCTCCTCTATAATGTTGATTATCGGAATATCTACGTTTTTCTGTATCTCGTCATAAAAATAATGCGCCGTGTTACAAGGGATAACTATATAATCGCACCCTGCAGCCTGAAGCTTTTTTGCGTCGGCAATCATAACGGGAAGCGGATTCGGCTTTGAGTGGTCGAGTATATAGTCCGTTCTGTCAGGTATTGCTCCGTGGTTTAAAATAACCATGGATATATGCTCCTGATCGGTCTTGGCGTCAGTCATTTTAACGACAAGGTCCGCAAAATATATGGTAGCGAGCGGCCCTACACCGCCCAGAACACCGAGAGTTTTTTCTTCCATTTTTTGAGGTGTCCTTTCTTTTTACTCTGTTTGTGAGCTTAGTTGTTTTTCTGCTAAATGCAAATTACCGCAATTTTCGCTGTCGCCGAGAACACATTTTACAAGGGTACTCGAGAGAACGATAAAAAAGTGCGAGGTGCGTATTATCTTTAGAAACCTTTGCTAAATATTTCTGAGAATGCGTGCGGGGTGCGCGTTATCTTCAGAAACCTTAATTCTAAATATTTCTGAGAATACGTGAACCGTGCGTTTTTAGCGTTCCGAAGTGTACAAGGGTACTCGAGAGAACGATAAAAGCGTGCGGGGTGCGTATTATCAGAAATATTTACGGAATTTACGGAACTGATTGATATAAGCCGCTCTCGCGTAAAAATTATGCTTGAGGTTGTGGTCGGCGGAGTAGAACAGAGGCTCGGAAACCTTGCCCTCGGACCAGAGTTTTAAAGCGAGAGATTTGAAATCGCTGTCGGGAACGTATTTTTTAATTACGCCTTTCGGGACAACCGTATAGAGATTTATATTGTCGGCTACGGTGTAATCGTCAAGCTTGTTATAAATATAGTCGTCAACAATCCATTTGACGGTATTAAAGCCGCTGCCCGTAACATAGAAATTGCTTCTGCCGAGACGGACGTTTATTTCAAAGAATTTAAACTTACCGTCACGCTCATCGTATTTTATATCGAAGTTTGCAAAGCCCGTGTAGCCGATATGCTCAAGGAACTTTGTTGCGGCGGCCACTATTTCGGGATTCACCTCGTTGACTATGGCAACGGGGTTGCCTATCGCCGTGGGCGTGTGATCCTCAAGCAGAGTTCTGCCGAGAGATGCGAAACGAACCTTGTGGTTTTGGTCACAATAGCAGGTTAAAACGCGCATATAGGTATCGTCGCCGGGTATACAATCCTGTATGAGAAATTTATAGTTATAGCTTGATTTTTCAAGCTTTGCGAGCATATCGCGAAGCTCCTCTTCATTGTTGAAGCGGAACACCTTTTTCTTGCCGTCGAATTTGGCATAATGATACATAGCCGAGTTTGCGGGCTTTGCTATAACGGGATAATCAAAGTCAAACTTCAGGTCGTTTTCCTTGCCGCACTCATAGACATATGTCTTGGGATAATTAAGGCCGAGCTCTTCAAAAATCTCATAGAATTTGTCTTTGAGAACTATTTTATTTAAGAGGTCAACGTCTATATACGGGATGATATAGTACGGAGACAGCTCTTTTTTGCTCTCTATGAGCGCTCTGACGTACCAGTCTCCGCAGCCTAATACAATAAGCTTCTTTTTGCCCTCAAATTCCTTGCCGACTTCGATAAGATGCTTAACCAGCACATCCTTGTTTTCAAGGCCGGGGAATATTCTGTTTTCTATAATATCGGAATTAGCTATGTAACCGCCCTCCGACATACTTAACACGAGTGATTTGATGCCGTATTCCTCGTGGAAGCTCCTCGCGAGGGAATAAGCGGTTATATCGGCTCCGAGTATTACCGGTAAAAATTCCTTTTCCTGGAACTGCATAGAAAAACCTTCTTTTCCATAATATATACTCTGTTATTATAAGATATAACCAAATCTATGTCAACAAAAAAGGACGTTTAAAAAGACCTAATCGCCGATTACGCGGACGTTTCGGAGCAAGCGAAATTTTCAACGTTTTCAGCCGAAATCGAGCGAGGCGTAAAACTGCCCGATTTTTTACGCCCCACCCGATATTACAATTAACCGAGGTACTGTTTCATTTTTTGTATGCTGTTTTCCTCAAGCTTAATCAAATTCTCACCGAGTTTTCGGCAATCCTCAGGGGTATCGCCGTATTCCTTTAGGGTTCGCGACATATCTATAACGCCCATCATACTGCCCTGCATCATCATTTCGGCGATTTTATCGGGGCTTTTGTCAAATGCCGTATTCATCTGTATACCCGACCAAACTCCGAACTGCGCCAGCGGTCCCTTTTCCTTAGGCAATTTGTTTTCCTTTGCGAGCAGATTTACAGCCTCGCCCGACAAATCGGTATAATCCCTGTGCTCGCTCTGAAGCTCCGACAAAAGGCTCGGGTCCTCAACCTTTTCGGTTATCATTGAAATGGATTCGCAGCACATCTCGGCATTTTCGTATACCTTATTTAAAAATTCTTCGGTTCTGCTTTTTTCCTTCAAGTGTATCTTCCTTCCTTTTTTGCCGAAAAAACGGATTTTTTTATTATTATCCCAAAGCAACAGGGCTTTATACTGTTTACATTTTAAGGTTTTTAAACTATAATATGTATTAAACAGCAGTAAGAAAGGTTAAGGTGATTTTCATGGGCAAGCTTAACAAATTCACAGCGTTTATGGGAAATAAATTCCAGCCGGTATTCGGCAAGATAGTATATAGAAATATGCGGAGGAAACCGATAGTTCCGAAAGAGCTTAAAAGGCTCTCGGACTTAGCACCGCTCGATAAGGACAAGGTTCGGCTCGTGGCGCACCGCGGACTTTCGGGAGCATATCCCGAAAACACCGCTCCGTCATTTGAGGCGGCAGGCAAGCATGGCGGATATTTCGGCCTTGAATGCGACACGCACATGACAAGAGACGGCGTTTGGGTAATTATGCATGACCCGGACGTTTCGACCATATACAGCGGCACGGGCGACGTTAAAGAGCTTTCATTTGACGAAATTGAAAGAATGCACGTCGCAAGAGGCTCCAATGCCGATAAATTCCCCGGGCTCAAAGCTTGCACGCTTCAGGAATACATCGACATCTGCAAAAAGTATAATTGCCACCCGATAATCGAAATCAAGGATCCGCGTAAGGACAAAATGCAGGATTTCTACAATGTGCTTCTCAAAAACGATCTGCTTAAGGACGCCGTTATAATTTCGTTTATACTCGACGACCTTAAAGAGTTGCACGATATAGACCCGACGCTTAATATGTGGTATCTCGTAAACTATCTCGACAGCAAAAACATTAAAGATGCGAGAGACGCAGGCTGCAACGGTATGGACTTCTCGGCGGAATTTAACGCCTGCCGTCCGGAGTGGATACGCAAGGTTCATGACAACGGTCTTAAAACCGCCTGCTGGACGGTTGACAACCGAGAAATGCTCGCCTCAATGATAGACGCCGGCGTAGAGTACATCACGACAAATTCCATTCTTCCGGAATAACAGACACAAAAGCAAGGAGACTTTATGGCAAGATTTTGTCCGCTTTTTTCCGGAAGCTCCGGCAACTCAATATACATAGGCAATAACGACGGCGGAATACTCGTAGACACGGGAATGAGCGCAAAAAAAATCGGCGAAGCACTCTTTAACATAGGCGTCGCCCCGGAGAGTTTAAACGCCGTTTTTGTCACACACGAACACTCCGACCATATAAAGGGCTTGCGCGTATTCGCTTCAAAATATCACATAAAGGTATACGGAACAAAGGGTACGCTCTCGGCACTTGACGATATGGGCATATTAAACGGCAAATTTGAGACTGAGGAGGTCTCGTTTTCCGGTAACGAAGCAGGTCCTCTTTTTGTGACCCCGTTTCACACCTCGCATGACGCGAGAGAAAGCTGCGGCTACAAAATAGACTGCAGCGACGGCAGAAAGATCTCCATAGCCACCGACCTCGGTGAAATGACCGAAGAGGTTTTTTCGGCAGTAAGCGGCTCAGACCTTGTTATGCTTGAGTCAAATCACGACGTTATGATGCTCGAAAACGGCCCTTACCCGTATTCTCTGAAAAAGAGAATTCTCGGCAAAAAAGGACACCTTTCCAACGACGCGTGTGCAAACACCGCCGAAAGGCTCGTAAACGGCGGCACCACGAGAATTTATCTCGGCCACTTAAGCCGTGAGAACAATATGCCGGCTCTCGCATATCAAACCACGTGCTCGACACTTACCATGGCGGGAGCAAAAGAGAACAGCGACTATATACTCAAGGTTGCAAAGCCCGTCTGCGACGAGAAAGCGATGATATTATGATAAGCGTTACCGTTATAGCACTCGGCAAGCTCAAGGAAAGCTATATGCGCGATTTTTGCGCAGAGTACGAAAAACGGCTCAAGGCGTTTTGCAAAATAAACATAACCGAGCTAAGTCCCGTACGTCTTTCACAAAATCCGAGCGAGGGTGAAATAAAAAAGGCTCTCGACAGCGAGGCTGCGCTTATAAAATCCAAAATACCGTCCGGTGCTTATGTATTTTCGATGTGCATTGAAGGCAGGCAGATGTCTAGCGTTGACTTTTCCGAAAAAATATCCGCCACTGCGCTGTCCGGCAAAAGCAATATAGCCTTTATTATCGGCAGCTCATTCGGACTCAGTAACGAAATCAAAAAAATGTCGGATTTTAAATTTTCAATGTCGGAAATGACCTTTCCGCATCAGCTCGCGCGTTGTATGCTCCTTGAGCAGATATACAGAGCATTTGAAATATCTTCCGGCGGAAAATACCATAAATAAAAAATTCAAAAGGATTGGGTGATTATTATGTTTTGTACAAATTGCGGTGCGGCTTTACCGAACGGTGCGGAGATATGCCCGAATTGCAACCGACCCGTCAGCCGGTCAAGCTTCGCACAAGGAGAAGCCCCTGTATCAAATGTGAATTATAACGGGCAAAACACTCCGTACAAACCGGAGAGCTGTAATCAGAATTACAACAGCCCCTCGGGAAACACAAACGGCTTTTACGGCTCTCAACAAAACAATCCCGTAAACAGCACATATAATGCTCCGGTAAACGGAGCCGCTTATCAGCAAAACCGACCGGAGCAATACAATCAGTACAGTCAAAACGGCGGAGCCTATAATCCGCAGGCATATCGTAATCCCGACGAAAAGGCAAACGTGGGGCTGTGCGTTGCCTCGGTGTTTTTTCCGATTGTCGGTCTTATACTTTTTTTGGTGCAGAAAAACGATACTCCGCGCGCCGCAAAATCATATCTTCTTTGTGCCGCAATAAGCTTCGGCGTGCAGGTGCTTTTAAGTATAATTGTTATGGTGATTATGTGGACAGCGGTATGGGCGGCTGTGCCGTACATCGACGACAGCTTTTCTTATGACTATGACTATGACTATGACACTGCAACAAATCTGTTTACGGCATTGATTTCGCCCGTAAGACTCTTCTTTATGAAATGATATAGTTCATCCGAAATACCAAGCACCGCCCGGCCAAAGACCGAGCGGTGCTGTTTATTTTATTATATTATGCCGCCGAGCTTATCAGCCCTCGGTCGGCTCAAGTATACCGTAGCCGCCGTCAGCACGCTTATAAACCACATTTACGTCGTCCGTGTCGGCATTGCGGAACATATAAAACTCGTGTCCGAGCATATTCATCTGGAGTATAGCCTCCTCGGGCGATTGCGGCTTTAAAATCACAGCCTTCGTTCTGACTATGTCATACTCCTCCTCAGCGGAGTCGTCAGCCGAATTAAACGCCTCGTCAAAGGAGACATCGCGTATGCGCTTTGCAAGTCTTGTCTTGTTTTTCCTTATCTGACGAATGAGTGAATCAACACATTTATCAAGCGCGTCCTCAAGGTCCTGTGAGCGCTCCTGACTTCTGAATATAAAACCGCCCTTTGAGAGCGTTATCTCAACAATTTTAATGTTTTTTTCCACCGTAGCGGTAACCTTGGCATCAGCTTCGGGTCCGAAAAACTTTTCGACCTTTTTGAGCTTTAATTCCGCCCTTTCTTTGAAGGATTCTCTCGGTGTGCATTTTCTGCCGATAATGGTAATGTTCATTAAGACATCCCCTTATTTATATATTCAAAGGCCGAGGCCCTTGTTGCGACAATACGCTGAATTTCTTTAGCTTGATTTGATTATAGCATATATTTACAGTAAAATAAAGACATTTTTTAAAATTTTTGTTAAATTTAAATAAGCGATGATTGTAAAAAAGCGGTGCCCGCTTTAGGGCGCCGCTCATATCTTTAATCAAATTGTCTTTTCGGCGTGGCGCGTTACGTGGCAGCCTATATTCACGGCCGCGGGAAGCCCGGCTATGTGCGTCGGTGCCGCCTCAATGTTTACGGCGAGAGCCGTGGTTTTGCCGCCGAAGCCCTGAGGGCCTATATTCGTCGCGTTTATGCGGCGCAAAAGCTCCTGCTCCATCTCGCGGTAAACAGGGATTTTGTTTCTCTCGCTTACGGGGCGGCAAAGTGCCTTTTTTGCGAGATACGCGCAGTATTCAAAATCTCCGCCGAAGCCTACGCCTATCACCATAGGAGGGCAAGGATTCCCCCCGGCAAGCTTCACCGTTTCAAGCACAAAGTCCATAAGATCGTCCTTTGAGGCGGAGGGCGTAAACATTTTAAGCCTGCTCATATTTTCGCTGCCGAAGCCCTTCGGTGCGACGGTAAGCTTTATTTTGTCACCCGGGACTATTCTTGTGTGAATTACGGCAGGCGTATTGTCGTTTGTATTAACTCTGTCGAGCGGATCGCGCACTATTGACTTGCGCAAAAGCCCGTTTGTGTAGCCTCTTGAAACACCCTCGTTTACGGCATTTTCAAAATCACCGCCGACAATATGCACGTCCTGACCCACATCGCAAAAAATTACCGCCATACCGGTATCCTGACAAATAGGCAAATTAAGCTCCTTTGCCGCGTCGAGGTTTTCAAGTAAGGTGCCCATTATCTTTTTAGGCAGCTCATCGGTCTCGGATTTTTCGGCACAGGATATGCAGCCGCACAAATCGTCCGGTAAAATTTTATTGGCTTTTATGCAAAGCTCCTCTACGGCTTTGATTATTTCGCCGACATCTATTTCTCTCATATTTAGCTCCATAAAAACAGGCAGACAAATACTTGCCTGCCGTACATTTTATTTTCTTCTTGAATACGAACCGCGTTTTCCGTCCGTGGCACGCTTAAGGTCTGTCATTTTTTCGTCGCTGACCTTTTTGAATCTGTCCATCATATCTTCAAAAGACATAGGACCGTCCTTCTTTTCGGACGGCTGACCCTTCCAAACGTTGGGAGTGCTGTTTCTGTGCCCCTTATTTTGGCGGAAAGAACGTTCACCCTGCGGCTGCTGCTGCGCCGGCAATGCTTTTTTGATGGAAAGGCTTATTTTGCCCTCCGGCGTAATGTCAATTACCTTTACCTTGACCGTTTGATTTTCTTTCAGATGCTCGTGAATATCACTTACATAAGACTGCGAAACCTCCGAGATGTGAACCATACCCGTAAGATTGCCCGGCAGGCTTATAAAAGCTCCGAAATTTGTGAGTCCGGTAACCTTGCCTTCAAGTATTTCCCCTACTTCGACCATAAAAGAATTTTATCCTCCCCGTGAGCCAACCTCTCAGTTGCCCGGTGTAATATCATAGTATACCTTTTCATCAGGCATAACGTATCCGAGTTTTTCGCGTGCAACACGTTCGATATAATCTTCCTGACTGCCGCCGTCAGCTACCTTTTGCAAGCGTTCGTTTTCGGCGAGCTGCTGCTCATACTGGGCAGAAACCTGCTCCGCCGTTTTTTCCCTCTCCTTAATTTTGAGCTGCGTATCGATAAGACTTATTGTAAAATACCCGACCGCAAGCACCAAAAGCAAGGTAAGTATGAAGCTGTGCTTGGCTTTACCTTTTTTCTTCTTTGCTTTTACCGCTCTTTTTTCGGCAGCCATTTTGCTTCACTTCCTTCCGCATTTTCGGATAATTGCGCTTATTATTTAATTGATTATACAACAAAGAGCCGCATAGTTTCAAGTGGATTTTTGATTTTTTTGCCGCTTTTACCGCTTTTTTTCGACTTTTTTGTGATATTTTTCCAAAAACTCGCTTAAAAAACCCAAATAGCTTTAAAAACGGAGCTGCAAGAGCCTTAAAAATTTTAATAAAAAAGCCTTTAACAGCTTCGGTAACGCGCTCGGAAAACCGCACCGCAAACACGCCGAACGTAATGTAATATATAAAAAAACCGAGCATCTCTCCGAAAACCACATACGCCATAACCATACCGTTTGTTATAACGAGCGAAAATATAAATGTCACAAGGCCGGCAAAAGCCGAATACAATATGTCAAATATCAGCACCGTGCGTTTTCCGCCGCCGAAAATAAGGCGTATCGTTCTGACAACGTCATACAATACGCCTATACAAAATCCAAAGCCGAGCGACAGCAAAAAATTTGTCGTCTGCCGCGGCATACCGACTATGTAATCCATCAGCGGAACACCCTGCTCCAAAATCCGCCCTCCTGCGTCGGCTTGCTGTCGGAATATGAGAGAGAGCTGATGTTTCCCTCTATCATAATTTCCCCGACCTCAAGACTCAAGCGGTTTATATGAAGACCCTCGCCCTTCACCGTAAGCTCGCCCATATCGGTAAAGACTATTACGGTCTGTTCGTCAAAGCTGTCCACATCGGAAATTCCCGAAACCGTAAGTGTGTGTCTGTCCTCCATAATGACATTATGCGGAGCTTTTATGCCCTCGGCGGCACCTACCGCAGCTTTACTGCCGTTCATAACACAACCTCCTTTACTTTGTACAAGTATATGCCGCAGGTTGTGTTTTTATGTGCGTTACGGTACAGCGGACAAGAAACGCAGCGGCTTATATAATCCGCGCAAAAAAACATCGCCCCGAAAAACGGAGCGATTAAAAAATCACTTAATAAGCGACATTAAAAGCCGCGGATTTCGCGTAGTGATGTTATCGGGAGCAAGGCTCAAAACATACAGCATAAGCGGTTTTTTATCCACAGTCCAAACCGATACCGAAAGCCCACGTTCGTGCATAACCTCAACCAAGGCCTTTGACAAATATGTGTATTTGCAGTTTATGCCCACGGCTCCGGCGCGCTTTATTTCATCTGCCGTCCGACGTAAATACTCCTTATCGCGAAGCCTCAGTACATTTAGCTTCATATTGAGATAATACGGTATTTCCGGCGCGTATTTTTTGACCTTTGCCGCGTTATCTTTCTCAACTCCCGTAAAGAAGCATCTGCCTATAAGCCCTGCTTTTTTTACGATGCTTTGTATTTGGTCAAGATTTTCAAATACCTTTAAATCAAGATTTTGCAAAACCGTGCTCGAATTTGACGCTATGTAATACTGCGCCTCGGCAAAGAGCAAGCCGCCGTCTCCTGCCGATTCGGCGTGCATAAAGACCGGCGTTCCGTCACTCCTGAGCGTTAAGTCATTCTCTATTACGGGGACGTCCGAAAAAATTGCCCTTTGTATAGACTCTATGGAATTGTCTGGGCTACCGTCGCAGCCGGTGTGAGCGGTAACTGTAAAGCCATGCGGCAAGGAAAGCTTTTGCTCTTTAAGCTTTTGATATTTTGCTCCCAAGGCAGCCGCTCCGAAAGCGGAGAACACGGCGGCAAATCTAAGAAAAAAACCGAATTTCATTTAATCACCTTATTTTTGCGGAAGCACCGCATTCCAATCCTCGGGCGGCGCGTCATACATTGAGGACAAAACCGCGTCAAGTATTCCTTTTATCTTACCGTCCTTGTCAAACGGCCTTACAAGCTTTTTTATTCTGCCCATAAAGGCATCCATTGCTCCGTACTCGGGTGACCCAGGATAAAACGGCTCGTCACCGTGATAAAGATTTATCATTATCTGCAAAACAAGGTCCTTCAGGACTATTCCGCGCGCTCTGTCGTCTATTTTGCCGGATACTCCGAGATATTTAGCCGCCGCTCCGACGGTACGATTGTTCAAAAGCGTACCGATTATCTTCAGCGGCACCTTTAATTTGTAAACCGTCTCTGCCGTCATACTGAAGCTCGGCGCCAAGTCCGCCAGATGGTCTATATCATAAGCCGTTGATGATATTATATCATTCAGGAAAAACGTAAAGTGATTTTTCAGATAATCATTGACCGAAAGGCCGTTGCGGTCAAAATCAAAATCATCTATCTGCTCTGTCCTCACATCAATCTTTTCGTCGTCTATTGTAACCTTTCTTATCGCCGTGGGATAGCCTACAAGCGACGAGGTGTTTACGTCATAGAAAACGTTGCCCTTTTCGGTACGCTTTACGGCGATATTCTGCATATGAGTGTGCCCCGTAAACACGAGATTCACTCCCGAATCGGCAAGACGCGTAGTAATTTCGTCATAGTCTGCAAGCATATCCTTTTTCGAGAATAAAGGATAAATCGGATTCGGCGGCAGGCACGGATGGTGATTCATAACAAAAATGTAGTCGCCGTTCTTCTTCGCCTCTTCTATCTGCGAGAACATCCACTCGATTTGACTCTCGGTATAGCCGTGACGTTCGGGTGTCCCGTCGTCATTCATACAGAGAAGCCTAAATCCTTTTTTGAGCTTTACGCAGTAGGAAAACGACTCCTTGTGCTCGGAAACGGCTCTGTCCCAGCCGAAATCCGCATACAGCTCGCGAAGCTTCGTACGCGGCGTAGGCGTTGCGGGTAAAAGCTCGTCGCCCTCACACCGCAGGGGTTCCATTTCTGCGCTTATAAAGTCATGTGTAGCCGTTATAAGATACACCTGTTTCCCGGCGTCACGGAGCCTTTGCAGCTTGGGCAGCAAATCGAGATGACTTTCCATAGCACCCGTGCTTGTAAGATCGCCGGCTATCAAAACTATGTCAATGTCCTTGTCTGCAATGAGCTTTGAAAATGCGGCATCAATAATCGCCCCTGTCTCGGCAAGGCATTTTTGTTCCTTGTTGTTCCACTTTTCATATGCCTTACCGCTTGTTCCGAGCGACGGAGCATAGTGATGAAGGTCGGTAATAAGGTAAAACTTCAATGAATCAGCCATAAACATCATCTCCGTTCAAAAATAATACCCCCCGAGAGAAGCACGGAGGGCATATAAAGTCTTTTTTTATTTTGCGAGAGCAGCAACCTCAAGCATATATGTACCTATCTGGCCGCCGAATTCGGGAGCACCGTCCATGATAAGATGACCCGCCTTTACCGCCTCAAGCATATCATCTGTGCCGAGGAGTATTCCGAGCGCACTGTCAAGGTTGTCAAAGCGCAAGGTGAAGAACGGCATAGCACGCTTATAATCGCCTCTGCCTGCTCTTGACTTACCGGCTTTAATGCGTAGATACGCGGAAACCGACGGATAACCGTCAACCGCCCATGCATAAACACGGTCAGGGCTCTTGCTGGTCCAACCGTGAATATCCTCGTGACCCATCTTGTTGAGCTGGCTTATACCGCTTGACAAAAGATAGAAGAAGCACTTAACCATAAGCTCTTTTGTTGCCTCGTCCTTCGGAGCCTCGGTTGCGCCGAGAAGCGACGACATTTTAAGCAACGTCATTAAGAATGCCTTGAACGCACCAAAGTGTGTTACGACGCCTTTCATCTTAGGCAGAGTCGCAGGTGACATCTTACCCTTAAAGAATGCGTTCATAGCCTCAACGCTCTTAAATTCAAGCTCAACGTGAGGATTGGGGTCTACCTTGTTTAAATGAACAAGCCACTCATCACTGTTTACGACAAAGTGCATGCCGACCTTGCCGCCCGGAGCATCCGGGTCCTTAGCGCTTACCTGAATAATCGCATGAACGTGCGCAAACTGCTTTTTAAGCGAGGGTACATCGTTCGCAATTACCTTAACAAGCGGTAAGGCTGCATTAAAGAATATTTTATTTGAATATAATTCTTCTTTTGTATGCAAATTTTTCACTCTCCTTTTTTGAGGATTTTATTTGCTCGAAAGCGCGAAAAATCACAACGAATTTTCCGCCGAAGCGGTACGCCGAAACCGAAAAAGCACCGGCATACCGTTAATAATTTAAGCGATGTATTAAACAATCTCCGATCGTTTAACAGGCTTTAGAGAAAACGGATTAAAGTTCCGCTGCCGCGTACTCGCGTACTGCGGTACGACAGAGATTGATTAATTCGTTTTATCAAAGAATACCTTACAAAATTTATTTTGTTTGATAGGCTTTAGAGAAAACGGATTAAAGTTTGACCGCCGCGTACTATGGTACGCAAGGGAAAAATTAATTCGTTTTATCAAAGAATATCAGACAAAATCAGACCTCATCGTCCCAGTTGTCGTCTAACTCAAAGTCCTTATGCATAAGCTCACGAACCGCCTCGATTATGCCGTTGGCGTCGATGCCGACCATGGACATAATGTCCTCGTGGAGACCGATGGGAGCGAACTTGTCGGGGTGACCGAGCTTCTTGAAGGCGCAGCCCTTACCGGATTCAACAACAACCTCGGCAACGGCAGAGCCGAGACCGCCGATTATGTTGTGGTCCTCAACCGTGATTATACGGCGAGTATCCTGAACAGCCTTTAAGATAGCCTCTTTATCGATGGGCTTAATGGTGTGCATATTGAGCACGCGAACCTTAAGACCGTCTGCACTCTCAAGGAATTTGGCAGCCTCACGAGCCTGGAATACACAGGAGCCGCAGGCTATTACGGTAATGTCGGTGCCGGGATGAACCTCAACAGCCTTACCTACTTCAAAGCCGTAATCCTCATTATCATAAAGAACACGGTCAAAACCGCGGTTAATTCTGATGTAATACGGACCGAAGTTTTCATAAGCGGCGCGAACCGCATTTGCCGTCTCATAACCGTCTGCCGGGCAGATAACGGTGAGATTGGGCATAGCTCTTGTAACCGCAAGGTCAACAATAGCGTGGTGAGTAGAACCCGCCTGACCGAAAGAGGTGCCGGAATGCGTAGCTATAATTTTAGCGTTGACATTCTGATAGCAGATATCGGTGTGCAGCTGATCTGCCGCACGAAGAGAAGCAAACACGGAGAAGGTCGAGGCAAAGGGAACGAGCCCCGCTCTTGCCATACCTGCCGCTACGCCGATCATATTCTGCTCTGCAATACCGACATTGAAAACTCTGTCGGGGCACGCATTTGTGAAGTCCTGAAGCTTTGTGGAGGTTGCAAGGTCAGCTGTGACCGCAACTATTTCTTTATGCTCCTTGGCAAGGTCCGCCAAGGTTTTTCCGTAAATCTCCGAGGTGGAAAGCTCGGGAGTCTCAATTACGTTATATACAAATCCGCCTGCCATTATTCAAACTCCTTTCCGCAGCGAGCTATACGCTCAGCACTGTATTCATCAAGGTCTTTTGCGGCAACCTTTGCCATCTCTTCATCAATGGCGCCGTAATGCCACTTGTAGTTACCGCTTGTAAGCTTAATTCCGACGCCCTTAATGGTATCGGCAACTATAACGGTAGGCTTATCCTTGGTCTTGTGTGCCTCATCAATAGCCTTGCAGAGAGAAACGATGTTGTTGCCCTCGCAAACGATTGTATGGAAGCCGAATGCAACGAATTTATCCGCAAGCGGTTCGAGCTTCATAACATCCTCGGTGTTGCCGTCTATCATGCAGTGGTTACGGTCAACAATCGTGATGCAGTTTGTAAGATTGTAATGGCGGATGGTCATAAGACCTTCCCAGTTTGAACCCTCGTCAAGCTCACCGTCGCCTGTTACAACATAGGTGTAGTAGTCCTTGCCGAGAACTCTTGCGGCAATTGCAGTGCCGGCCGCTATCGGAATACCGTGGCCGAGAGAGCCGGTGGAAGCGTCAACGCCTGCAACCTTATTTGAGTCAAGATGGATACCCATCTTGGAATTTGTAAGGTTAAAGGTCTTGAGCTGTTCGGGATCATTGTAGCCGAAATCGCAAAGCACGGGTGCATAAGCTATGCCGGCGTGACCCTTACTGAGTATGAATCTGTCGCGATCCTCCCACTTCGGGTCTTCCTTTTTAATGTTAAGGTATCTGTGATACATAACGGTAAGAATGTCCATAACGCTCATTCCGCCGCCGATATGACCGCTTCCTGCCCAAACCGTGGTCTGAAGACAGAGATGCCTTAAATCATTGGCTTTTTTCTCAAGCGCGAGCCATTCCTCCTTGGTCAAAGGTGCTCTTTCCATAATTTTCCTCCCTGAATATAAAGTTTTGTATTACGGGCGGCCGCGCTCCACGCACAGCCGCCTTAAATCCGTGTTTGAAATCAGCCCTTGAGCTCGGGGTGATTTTTCTCAACTACCGAGAATGCGTCCTCAGCTATCTCTATGGACTTTTTGATGTCCTCGTCTGTAACGGCGGCATTCATAAAGTGGTTGTGGTGTGACGCGAGGAACAGGCCGCGGCTTACGCACTCGGATACCCACTCCTGATGAAGCATAAGGCTGTCATCGTTTGCGATACGAAGATAGAAGAGTGCCGGTTCACCGGTAACCACAAGGTCAAAGCCGTGCTCTTTACCGGCAGCCTTAAAGCCCTCGGTAAGCTTTGTGCCCATTTCGCGGAACATCTTGGGTGTGTTAAGCTTTTTCATCTTGTCGATGCAGGCTATGGAAGCGGCGAAGGGGATTGCGCTCATCCAGTAAGAGCCTGTGTATGTAACGCCCGAAACGGTGGCTTTCATATGCTCGCCGCCGCAGAGAGCAGACATATTATATCCGTTTGCAAGAGCCTTGCAGAAGCAGATAAGGTCGGCTTTGATTCCGTAATAATGGTCGGAGCCGGCTATATCAAGACGGAAGCCCGTTCTTACGTCGTCAAAGATAAGAACCATACCGTGATCGTCGCAGAACTTACGAACAGCCTGCCAATACTCCTTGGAAGCACAGCGGTTGTCGTAGAAGTTGCCGTGATCGTACGGCTGAGCTATGAGGCCTGCAACGTCGCCGTCGCAAGCGTTGTAAGCGTCCTCAAGAGCCTGAAGATCGAACCACGGAACAACAACGTTGTTTGCAACCTCTTCGGGAAGTATGCCGGGGTAGTCTATTTTCTGACCCCACTGGAAGTCGCCGTGATAATAGCCCTTTAAGAAGAACATCTTTTTCTTGTGGGTGTGTGCACGAGCGGTCATAACCGCAAGCGTTGTAACGTCGGAGCCGTTCTTTGCAAAGAATGCCCAGTCTGCGGAAGCTACGGTATTTACAAGATTTTCGGCACACTCAACCATAACCTTTGACGGAGAGGTTGTGCAGTTGCCGAGCTTCATCTGCTTCATAGCGGCAGCATCAACATCGGGGTCGTTATAGCCGAGCACATTGGGGCCGTAAGCGCACATATAATCTATGTACTTGTTGCCGTCAACGTCCCAAAAATATGTACCCTTTGCTTTTTCGGAATAGAAAGGCCATTTTGAAACGGGAACCCAAAGACCCTCTGCGGGGCCGAGGTGACCGTAAATACCGGAGGGTATTACCTTAATGGCTCTGTCAAAGTATTCATGGCTCTTAGTGTGTTTGTATTCCGGGAATTTACTCATATTTATCGCCCTCCTTATGCTAAATACAGAGCTACTCTGTCGAGTATTCTGTTCATATTGTCTACCATGGAAAGCATGCCGCGAATCTCAACGGTACCCTTACCTATACATTCAAGAGAATTAACTTTGCCGTTGAAGAGATCGTAAGCAAGGTCAATGGTGTCGAACTGCATAATAGCTCTCGGTTTTTTCGGATATTCCTTGATTGTTACAAGGTGATGATCCTTAACGCGAATTGTTGCGGCAGGGCCGTCTTTAATGCAAAATGCTATATCACCGTCAAGCATATAAGAAGCGCTTGCCTGGCCGATTTTATCCTGATTGCCTATCTGAGACAGCGCAACGGAAATGGTGTAGAATGTAAGCTTAGTCGAAAGCTCAAAAAACGCCCTGTCCTTAAGAGCCTCTTCGCTCGGCTGCATTACTTCTGAAAGTCGGTCGGTAAGGGCCGTAAAGGTCTTGAGAAGGAAACCTATCTTGGTAAGACCCTTAAGCGGTACAGGAGTAACGGTTCCGTCAATTACGCCGTTGAATTTTTCGCAGGAAGAAAGCGGTATGTAAATATCGCAATCTCTCACTCCGTCTTCCATACGGCAGCCGCTCTTTGTAAATTTGATTGTTGCAGACGGTCCGTGCTTAACATCGAAACAAACGGATACCGGCTTTTTAAGTCCGGATAATATCTCCTTGGCCTTGTCGTCAAGCTCGCAGAGATTTTCGAGAGTTCCGAGGACGGCATACATATTGATGTATGCAAGTGTTTTTGTGTCGGTCAATTTAATTCCTCCTTCGCTTCTTTTAATAAATAAACCGAAATAGCATATAACTATGCATTTAATAATAACAAAATCTTTATCTAAAGTCAACGAAAACCGAACACTTTCCAAATAAATTTTATTTAAAAAGCATTTGCAATTTTATAAAAATTTTTAATGATTTTTTTAAATATGTATGGTATAATGTAACCCGTATACGGCAAACTCCATTCTTTTTACGAAAGGAAACACGATAAATGTCACTGTTAACCAAAATTTTCGGAGATTATTCGTCGAAAGAAGTAAAACGCGTAATGCCCATTCAAAAAAAGGTATTAAGCTATGAGGACGAATATTCTCGCCTTTCCGACGAGGAGCTGAAGGCGAAGACTCCGGAGTTCAAAGAAAGACTTAAAAACGGCGAAACGCTCGACGATATTCTCCCCGAAGCATTTGCGGTATGCCGCGAGGCTTCATCAAGAGTTCTCAATATGAAGCACTTCCCGGTTCAGATAATCGGCGGTATCATACTTCACCAGGGTCGTATTGCCGAGATGAAAACGGGCGAGGGCAAAACCCTCGTCGCAACATTGCCCGCTTACCTCAACGCTCTTTCCGGAAAAGGCGTTCACATAGTAACCGTCAACGATTATCTCGCCCGCCGCGACTCGGAGTGGATGGGCAAGCTCTACCGCTTCCTCGGTCTTTCCGTAGGACTTATAGTCCACGAGCTCAACAACGACGAGAGAAGGGCGGCATACTCTGCCGACATAACCTACGGCACAAACAACGAGATGGGCTTTGACTATCTTCGAGACAATATGATAGCCTATGCGGAGCAGAGAGTTCAGCGCGGTCATTCGTTTGCCATCGTGGACGAGGTCGACTCGATTCTTATCGATGAAGCGAGAACACCCCTTATCATATCAGGCGTCGGCGACAAGTCGACAGACCTTTATAAGATTGCCGACAGCTTCGCAAAAACCCTTAAAAAGGTTACCGTAAAGGAGCTCGACTCAAAGCAGAACGCCGAGGAGGAGCTTTCCGAGGACGGCGATTTCGTAGTTGACGAAAAGGCGAAAACCGCAACGCTCACAAAATCCGGTATTGCAAAGGCAGAGGCATATTTTAACCTCGAAAACCTTATGGACAGCGAGAACATAACCGTTCTCCACCACATAGAGCAGGCAATAAAGGCCATAGGCGTTATGAAACGCGACGTTGACTACGTTGTAAAGGACGGAGAAGTTCTCATAGTTGACGAATTCACCGGACGTATAATGCTCGGCCGTCGTTACAGCGAGGGTCTGCACCAGGCTATCGAGGCAAAGGAGGGCGTTAAGGTAGAGAGAGAGTCTAAGACGCTCGCCACCATCACCTTCCAGAATTACTTCAGGCTTTACGACAAGCTTTCGGGTATGACCGGTACCGCCATGACAGAGAGCACCGAGTTCCAGGAGATCTACTCTCTCGATGTCATTTCGATTCCGACTAACAAGCCGATGATAAGAATCGACGACCCGGACGTTCTCTACAAAACGGAACAGGCTAAATTCAATGCGATAATCGACCGCATTATAGAATGTCACGAAAACGGTCAGCCCGTGCTCGTGGGTACGATAAGCATCGAAAAGAGCGAGGCTTTGTCAAAGGCACTCAAAAAACGCGGTATAAAGCACGAGGTACTCAACGCCAAGTACCACGAAAAAGAAGCCGAAATCATAGCTCAGGCAGGTAAATTCGGAGCCGTGACGATAGCCACCAATATGGCAGGCCGCGGTACCGATATTATTCTCGGAGGAAACCCCGAATACATGGCAAAGGCCGAGATGCGTAAAAAGGGCTATTCGGATGAGCTTATTGCCGAGGCAACAGGTTATGCAGAGACTTCCGACGAAGAGATTCTCGAAGCGAGAAAGACATTCCGTGAGCTTGAAAACAAGCACAAGGAAGAGCTCAAGGACGAAGCCGCAAAGGTTAGAAATGCAGGCGGTCTTTACATCATAGGTACGGAACGCCACGAGTCGAGACGAATCGACAATCAGCTGCGCGGCCGTTCGGGACGTCAGGGAGACCCCGGTCACAGCCAGTTCTTCCTCTCTGCCGAGGACGACCTTTTAAGACTCTTTGCAGGTGACAGATTCTATAACATCCTTAACAACTTCAAGGCAGTCGGCGATATGCCGATAGAGGCCGGCATTCTTTCAAAATCAATTGAGAGTGCTCAGAAAAAGGTAGAGGCCAACAACTTTGCAACGCGCCGCAACGTCCTCGAATTCGACGACGTTATGAACGAGCAGCGTAAAAAGATTTACAGCGAACGCAATCAGGTGCTCGACGGAGCTGATCTTCACGAAACGATTCAGAAGATGATAAACGACTACTTTGACAGTATGGTTCAGTTCTACTGCCCGTCGTCACTTCCCGAAAACGAGTGGAACCTCGCCGGTATGAAGACAAAGCTCGGCTGGATTATAGGTTCCGATTCGCTCGACGAGCTCAAGACTCCCGACGATTATCTTAAATACTTCCTCGCAAAAGCCGAAAAGCTTTACAACGACCGCAAGCAGAAGTACGGAGCGGAGATTATGAGCCTGCTCGAGAGAAAAATACTTCTTCAGAACGTAGACCGCCATTGGATGGATCACCTCGACGCAATGGAGGAATTAAAGCGCGGTATTTACCTTCGTTCCTACGGTCAGCAGAACCCGATAGTAGCATTCCGTATGGAGAGCTACGATATGTTTGAGGAAATGACCGATGCCATTCGCGAGGGTACGGTCACCGGCATTCTTACGGTTGTAATCCGCACCGAAGCTGACACAAAGCGCGAGCAGCAGGGCAAGATTACCTCCACAAGCGGAGCTACCGACGGCAGTGAAAAGAAGCAGCCGGTCAAAAAAGCCAAAAAGCCCGGCAGAAACGACCCGTGCCCATGCGGAAGCGGTAAAAAGTACAAATACTGCTGCGGCAAGGACGACTGATATAACGGCGACTCATAAATAAATTTAAAAGACGGATATAAAGCTTGTGTTTTATGTCCGTCTTTCTTTTTGTCTTTGTTTATTGACTTATTATATAAATCGCCTTATAATACAATATATATTGTTAATTATGCACATTATATGCGCGGTAAGCGGGAGGGCAAAAATGAAAACATTTTTTACGGTGCTGTTTATTACGGTAGCGGTTATATTTTTAGTATGCATCATATTCAGAGGGGAAACGCCCGACAAGCCCAAGAAGAACATTAAGAGCGACAATCCGGCTATACTGCCATATGGCAAGACGGGAGTTTTGGCTCATCGCTCCGGGGCGGGGCTCGCTCCGGAAAATACTCTGCTCGCCTTTCAGAATATGATCAAGAACAGGGATAAATTCGAACTTGAAGGCTTTGAATTTGACCTGCACCTCACAAAGGACGGCCAAATAATAGTCCTGCATGACGACACGCTTGACCGCACAAGCGATTCGGAGGAATATTTCGGCAAGTCCGGCGTATTGCCGTGCGACCTGAGCTTTGAGGAACTGCGAAAGCTTAATATGGGCGAAAAGTTTGTTCTTCCCGACGGTTCTATACCTTACGAGGGTCTGCGAGGCGACAAAATTCCGGACTCACTCCGCATCATAAGGCTCAGCGACGTATTTGATTTTCTTGCTCCGTACGGGGATTACACCTTTACCGTTGATATTAAAAACGACGGTGACATCGGTTACCGCACCGCAGATGAGCTTCACCGCCTTTTGGTAAAGTATAATATGCTCTCACGCACGGCCGTAGCCTCGTTTCACAAGAGCAATATTCGGTATCTTGACGAAAAATATCCCGACATAACACGTTCGGCCACAATACACGAGGTAGTCAGATTCTATTTTCAGAGTTTCTTTCACATACCGTATAAGCAGGGTCATTTCAAGTTTAAATATCTGCACATTCCGTATAAGGATTACTTCTTCAACCTCGGTACAACAAGGCTTATAAATTACGCCCACAGCTACTGTATAGCCGTTCAGTACTGGACCATAAACGACCCGAAAATAATGAAGCGCCTCGAAAAGAACGGTGCGGACGCAGTCTTTACAGACCTGCCGGACTTAGCTTACGAGACGCTCAACGATATTAAATAATGTTTTGATTACTCCGAAACGAAGTCTGCGACAAAGCGTGTTTTTACATACGGCGCCGAACGCTCCTTATGGGCAACATGCAGCGGATGCACCTGAAATGCCGGAATATTCTCCATACGCTCAAATTCCGCATAAAATACAAAATCGCAGTCGCTGTCGGCGAAGTTTTCACCGATTTCCGCTTTTATGAGTCCCGGAATCTTTCCGACGAGATTCTTAGCCGAGTCAGACATCATTTTCAGTACCTCTTTACGGTTTGAATCATTGACATTGTCGGAAAATGTCCAAAAAATAATATGCCTTACCATTGTGTAACACGCCCCTTGGGAAAATATCGGTACCGCGCAAAGCAACTATACCGATGCTATTGTATCACAAAAAAATCAAAAATAAACCCTTGACAAAAAATTTAAAGTGTGTTTTAATGACCTAAACCGATGAAACGGAAGTAAAACTGCAAAACGAACATTTAGCGAGCCGGAGGCGGTGTGAGTCCGGTTGTTACGGTGCAGACAAATGGTCCGCTGAGGGCGCAATGAAAAGTTGCGACGGAGCTTTCACGTTACAGAAAGAGGAATATGTCAGTATTCCGTCAGAGTGAGCGTTTTACGCTAATCAAGGTGGTACCGCAGGTAATTTCCTGTCCTTGTATTTTTACAAGGGCAGCTTTTTTATTATACAGAAGATTTCAGGAGGATTTTAAAATGAAAAAGTTTTTTGCAGTTATGCTGTCACTTATGCTCACGGTGCTCACATTTGCATCCTGCCAAAGCACAGGCAAAACAAACAGCACTACGAACTCCGACCCCGGAACAAACAACACCGGTAAGAAGTACAAGGTCGCAATAGTTCAGCTCGCAGACAACGGTGCCTTCACAGAGATGCGCGAGTCATTTATTCAGGAGATGAGAACACTCGGCTACGATGAAGCGCAGATGATATTTGACATCAAAAATGCACAGGGCGATCAGTCCGCGCTCAACACCATAAGCCAGGGGCTTAAAAACGGCGACTACGACCTTATAGTTCCGATAGTTACGCCCGCCACAATGTCAGTCGTAAATCAAGGCCTTAAAACTCCCGTCGTATTTATTTCCGTTACAAATCCCGTCGGCTCCGGCATTATGACAAGCATGGAAAAGCCCGATAAAAATGCAACCGGCACCTCAAACATAGTTCCGGTTGACCAGATATTCGGCCTTGCAAAGGAGCTTACTCCCGATGTCAAAAAAATAGGCATACTCTACTGCTCGGGCGAAGATAACGCCGTAAAAACCGCCGCTAAGGCTAAGGATTACCTCTCACAGAGCGGCTATGCCTACGAAGAGGTAACCGTTACAAATTCCTCAGAGGTACAGTCGGCCGCAACCTCGCTCGCCGCAAAGTGTGATGCTCTTTACATTCCCATAGATTCCACCGTACAGGCTGCCATGGAGCAGGTAGTAGAGGCGGCAACAGCCAAAAAAATTTCCGTATACGGCAGCGACCCCGTAATGGTTCAAAAAGGCGCGCTTGCAAGCGTCAGTGTAAGCAACACACAGCTCGGCGAAAAAGCTGCCGATATGGCTGATAAAATCTTAAAAGGTACTCCCGTATCGGAGGTTCCCGCAGTTGCGCTCACGGATTATCAGTATGTCATAAACAGCAAGACCGCAAGCACACTCGGTATTAAAACACCTACCGGTGACAACTATCAGTTCATCGGCGCATAATTTGAGTCTTTCAGGGGTTAGGAAAATTTTCGAAAAGCATCTCGGCGGCAGAGCATTAACACGCCGCTTTGATTGTCGCTTTACGAGTATTTTGCAGCCCCTTTAAATTTTTGTTAGGAGGAAAGCTTATGCTTTCTGTTGTTTCGGGCGCGGTGCTGCTCGGCTTTCAATACGCTCTTTTGGCACTCGGCGTCTATATTTCATTCCGCATACTGAACATTCCCGACCTCACCGTTGACGGAAGCTTCACCTTCGGCATTGCCGTCTCCGCAGTCCTGTGCGCTTCGGGTCATCCGTTTTTGGGTCTTATGGCGGCCGTATTCGCCGGCTTTGCCGCAGGAATTGTCACGGGATTTTTACAAACAAAAGCAAAAATTCACCCGATACTTGCCGGAATACTCACCATGAGCGGTCTTTACACAGTCAATATAACTATTATGGGTGCTCCCAATGTATCTTTGATAGGCAAAAAGAGATTTTATGACGGTTTCGCGTCACTGTTCGGCGAAAACAGCTCGGGGGATCTGCCTAAAATGATTTTGGCGGCGGTAATCTGCGCGATATGCGTAGTACTGCTGATTATGTTCTTTAAAACCGTTCTCGGCTTATGTATAAGAGCTACTGGCAACAACAAGGATATGGTAAGAGCCTCCTCGATAAATACCGACATAACCACCGTAACCGCACTTGCAATATCAAACGCGCTCGTTGCACTTTCGGGTGCCGTGATAGCTCAAACACAGGGCTTTGCCGACGTAAACTCCGGCAGCGGTATGATAGTTATAGGTCTCGCCTCGGTAATAATAGGCGAAGTCATATTCGGCAAACACTCGCTTTCAGTAGGGCTTGTTTCGGCAGTCGTCGGTTCCGTAATTTACAGAATGATAGTCGCCTTTGCGCTTGAGACAAATGTATTTTCGGCAAACGCGCTAAAGCTGCTGTCGGCGGTTATAGTTGCCGTAACGCTGTCGGTGCCCGCCGTTAAAAACGCGATCTCCGACAGAAAAATGAAAAGGGAGGGTATGAAAAATGCTTGAAATTAAAAATCTCTCCAAAACATTTTTAAAGGGAACGCCAAACGAGCATAAGGCTCTTGACGGGATTTCATTATCGCTTGATAAGGGCGAATTCATCACCGTAATAGGCTCTAACGGTGCAGGCAAATCCACGCTGTTTAACGCGATTGCGGGCGAGTTTTTGTGTGACGGCGGTAAAATAGTCCTCGACGGAAAAAACATAACTTACCAAAAAGAGCACATCAGAGCCAAAGACATAGGGAGGCTTTTTCAAGACCCGATGCGCGGCACGGCTCCCGACCTTACGATTGAAGAAAATCTCGCGCTTGTCTATTCAAAAGCGACAAGACACCTCTTTTCACCTGCGCTCAAAAAAAGAGACGTTGAATTCTTCAGAGAAAAGCTCCTAAAACTCAATATGGGCCTTGAGGACAGACTAAAGACAAAAATGGGTCAGCTTTCGGGTGGTCAGAGGCAGGCTGTAACGCTTATGATGAGCACGCTTGTAACGCCGAAGCTTCTCTTGCTTGACGAGCATACCGCGGCGCTCGACCCTCTCACAGCCGAAAAGGTGCTTGACATCACGCAGCGGATTGTGGCGGAAAACGGCATCACAACCATGATGATTACGCATAATATAAAATCCGCGCTCAAGCTCGGCACACGCACAATTATGCTTGAATGCGGCAAAACGGTGCTTGACCTAAAGGGTGACGAAAGAAACAATATGACAGTTCAGGACCTTTTGGGACTCTACCGTCAAAAGTCGGGAAAAGAGCTTGACAATGACAGAATGCTGCTGACCGGAGAATGATGTTTCGGAGTAACTAGGCGTATATTTCAGTCGGCACAATTCCGAATTAACGGCCATGTAAAACAAATGCGTTAAACAAAAAGACACGATTTTCATCGTGTCTTTTTTCAATGTCATTTTTCGACTTCTTCGGGCTTTTCAAGCTTTTTCATTGCGCTTCTGAATCTGAACGCAAACAATATGAGCGTGAAGGTTACGGCCAAAACATCGGCTATCGGCTCTGCGGTATAAACACCAATGGCCTTATCGGATATTATATGCGGCATTATATAGATAAGCGGTATCAGCAAAACGAATTTGCGCACAACGGCTACTATTATAGAGCACGGAGCATTGCCTATTGACACAAACGCCATCTGGCAGGCTATCTGCGCGCCCATAAGGAACATCCCTCCTAAGTAAATTCTGAGTGCCTTTGCGGCAAACCCGACAAGCTCCGAATCGGAACTGAAAATTCCGGCAAACGCCTTTGGGAACAACATTATCGCCGCCCACAAAATCACGGCGTAAATCATATTGACAATAAGCAAAAGACGGTAGGTCTTTTTTACACGGTCCGGATTTTGCGCGCCGTAATTGTAGCTCATTATAGGCTGGGCACCCTGCCCTATTCCCTGTAAAGGAAGCAATGCAAACTGCATTACGCTTGTTAGTATTGTCATGGCGCCGACCGCTATATCGCCGCCGTATTTTAAAAGAGAAGAATTGAAGCACACGGAAATTACGCTCTCGCTCGCCTGCATAATAAATGTCGCAAGTCCCAAGGCAATACACGGCATTATGATTTTAAGCGATAGGCGCATATTTTTGAGCCGAATTTTAAGTCCGGTCTTTTTCGACAGCAAAAAGCACACCGCCCAAACGCACGATACGCCCTGAGAAATTACCGTGGCAACAGCCGCTCCGCGCACTCCCATATCGAAAACAAATATAAACAGCGGGTCAAGCACTATATTTGCCGCCGCGCCTATTATAACGGTGAGCATACCTGTTTTTGCAAAGCCCTGAGCCGTTATAAACGCGTTTAAGCCCAATGTAAGCTGAACAAAAATCGTTCCGACGGCATAAATATCCATATAAGCCACAGCGTAATCTATTGTATTTTCGCTCGCACCGAACATCAGCAGAAGCTTTCTGTCCCATATAAGCAAAACGGCAGTCAGCATGACCGATAATATAAGCTGAAGTAAGAAACAGCTTCCGAGTATTTTTTCTGCGCCGTCCTTATCGCCCTTGCCGAGACTTATCGAGGCTCTCGGTGCGCCGCCGGCGCTTACAAGCGCCGCAAAGGCCGAAATTATCATAATTATAGGCATACATACGCCCACTCCCGTCAGAGCCGCGCTGCCCTCACCGGGGATATGCCCTATATATATGCGATCAACAATATTGTAAAGCATATTTACAATTTGCGCAATTACGGTAGGCACGGCAAGGCGAAACAGCAGCTTGCCTATTTTTTCCGTTCCGAGAAATTCTTTATCCTTATCCATTGTGTCAACTCCGTTTCAAATCAAAATGCTCCGCAACATTTGTTTCCATTTTATCAAGCAACGCGGAAAATGCACTGCGCTCCGCCTCGGAAAACCCGCCGTAAAGCGTATCGACAAAGTTTTTTTGAGCCGATTTTCCGCTTCTTGCTATCTCCTCGGCAAATTCCGTCACCGACAGTCTCACAGCACGCTTGTCCTTGCACTTTTCGCCGCGCAGCAGCCCCTTTTCCATAAGCGATTTTACAGAGATTGAAACGTGCGACTTAGGTATGTGCCGCATCGAAACTATCTGTGCCGCAGTATTATATTGCGGATTGTTGTAAAGAAACATCAATACACCGAATTCCATATACGTAAGCCCGTACTTTTTGCAGACGGGCAAGACCGTATCCTGATACAGTTTTGCCGAGTCCGACAGAAATTCTATCGTGGTCATCACATCACCTCAATTAGTTCTAAATTGAACTAATTTAGTATAACACATATTATCCATTTGTCAACAGGAATTAAAAAAAGCGCCGAACGCCCCAAAGAGCGCACGACGCATATTCTAATTTGAGTCGGCTTAAAATTTAAACAGATTAAGGCCCGTAGCATCGTCATAAAACCTGTCAACCTCACCGTTTATCATCCTTATTACGACCTCGGCGGTCGCGCTGATATGTGCCTCATTAAGATGTCCGCCGAAAACACGGCCGCTCTCGTCGCCGGCACTTATGTGCAGATGACTGTAATACTTGCCGCCCTTGGTGTTTACGGTTCCCGTGAGCGAAACAATCTCGAAGCAGCCTTTAAATTCGTTTTTCACATATCTTTTCTCGTCCACCATATATACTCCTGCGGTAAACGCATTTAATGCGCCTATCGCCGAAACGGACGCCAGCTTAATATTTTCCTTTTCACAGAGCTCTTGCAGCGAGCTTGTAAATTCCTCTCCGCGGTCAAATCTCGCAACCACGGTATCTCCGAATTTTCTGTAATCCATTGTAATTCCTCCGTTAAACTTTATAGTGGAAAGCTATATACAAAAATGATATACTTATGATAATATCAATTATAATTCATGTCAATAAAAGAGAGAAAGAGGAATTTAAATGAGCTCCATGAAAGACAAAATGCACACCGGTGAATTGTATTTACCCGGCGATGAAGAGATAATGCGGCATCAATTAAAGCGTCTCGACAGGCTTTACGACTTTAATATGACTCGGCCGACCGAGCTTAAAAAGCGCGAGGAAATGCTCAGGGAGATGTTTGCGGAAATAGGCGATGACTGCTACATAGAACCTCCTTTTCACTCAAACTTCGGCGGAGAGCATGTACACTTCGGCAATCATATCTATGCCAATTTCGGCTTGACGCTTGTTGACGATACTCACATATACGTCGGCGACAACACAATGTTCGGCCCTCACGTTACCGTGGCAACCGCCGGTCACCCGATAGATCCCACGCTCAGAGCAAAGGAATACCAATACAATATGCCGATTCATATAGGCAAGAACTGCTGGATAGGTGCAGGCGCGCTTATTCTGCCCGGCGTTACGATAGGCGATAACACCGTCATAGGCGCGGGCAGCGTTGTTACAAAGGACATTCCGTCATCTGTGGTCGCCGTCGGAAATCCGTGCCGCGTAATGCGTGATGTCGGCGAGCACGACAGGGAATACTATTTCAAAAACAGAAAAATAGATTACTCGTCAATCGAATAATAAAAAACAATTAACAATAGGAGCGGTGTTATGAAAAGGTTAGTTTGCGTTATACTGTCTGCGGCTTTGCTGTTTTGTCTTTCGTCCTGCGGGCAGAAGCCGAAAATACGGCGTGAAATCGACAACTCCAAGCTCTTGCGAGTCAGCGAGGACGGCTACCTCACAGACGGCAGCGACAGCGGCATACAGCTTCGCGGCGTCAACTTCGGAGGTTGGCTCTTGCAGGAGACCTGGATGTGCCCCGTTATGAGCCTCGACAGGAGTCTTACCGTAAAGGGCGGAACGGACGACGGCTGGGCGGAACTTGACACCTTAAATAAATTCACGCTTCTTTTCGGGGAAGAAAAAACCGCAGAGCTTTTTAAAAGCTACCGTGACAATTACATCACCGAAGAGGACTTTGAAAATGTTAAAGCTCTCGGATTTAACTGCATCAGAATACCCTTCTGGTACAGAAACTTTATGTCGGACGAAAACGGCACATACATAACCGAGAACAATGACGAAAATCCGGGATTTGTAAAGCTTGATTTTGCCTGTGAAATGGCGGAAAAATACAACCTGTATCTGATATTTGACATGCACGGCTGCCCCGGCGGTCAAAACGGCGACCATTCGTCGGGTAAGACCGGGAGAAATCTTTTGTATAGTGATAAGAATTATCAGGTCATAATGGAAAATCTCTGGATGAAAATAGCGACACGGTATAAAGACCGCACCTGCGTTGCAGCATACGACGTTATGAACGAGCCGCTCAACAACGCGGACACCGAACACGGTGTTCTGCCCGAAAACGCCGCTGACCCGTGGCAGGACGTGACACTCAGAAAAGCGGTATACGACAGAATGATAAAAGCCATACGCTCCGCAGACCGTGACCACATAATAACCGTAGAGGCACTTTGGCGAATGGATAAGCTCCCCGCCCCCTCCGAGATGGGCTGGTCGAATATGATGTATCAGCTTCACTCCTACGATAAGGAGAAAAAGACGACAAAACAGCTTATCCGTTCTATGAAAAAGGCAAGACGCCAATACAATGTTGCGGTCTATATGGGTGAATTTAACCCGACAGTATTCTGCGGTGACGCCGTTTCGCTTATGGACAGCGCTCTTATAAGCTACACGCTGTGGAATTACAAAACCACCTCTTACAAAGACTCCGATTGGGGACTTTACAACAAATCTCTTGCGATAACCGACATAGCCGCCATGGCTTCTTCGGAAGAAGCAAAGAACAAAATACTCGCCGAAAGCGGACAAAAAATACCGTCGCTCGAAAATCTTTCGCCGCAGGAGCTCTATGAGCTGTACGAAAAGCTGTGGTCAAAGGAAAATCTCGCAACCTCTTCATATAAGCTTAACGACAAAACGGTCGGTATTTTCGGCTGTCCCTCTTCGGGTGTTATAGGAGCCGACAATGGATAGAAATAACAAACTTTTAAACTGGGCAATAGAACTCCAAAGTCTGGCCCAGGCAGGTCTTACGTACGGAAAAGACAAGTACGATATAGAGCGATATCAAAGAATACGTGATATTTCCGCCGAAATGATAGCGGAAAAAGCCGACGTGTCCTTTGAAAAAGCAAAAGAACTGTTTTGCAATGAGACGGGCTATCAGACGCCGAAAATAGATACGCGCGCCGCAGTGTTTAAGGATGACAAAATACTTTTGGTTCATGAGGAAAACGGCACGTGGTCACTGCCGGGCGGCTGGTGCGATGTAAATATGTCGGTCGGCGACAACACCGTAAAAGAAACTTTTGAAGAAGCAGGGCTTACGGTAAAACCCGTAAGACTGATTGCGGTTCAGGACAGAAACAGGCACAACACGCCTGTTTACGCATACGGCGTAACAAAGGTATTTATGCTCTGCTCGCTTATAGGCGGTGAATTCAGGGCGAACACCGAGACTACGGAAAGCCGTTATTTTTCGCGCGACGATATTCCCGAAAATCTTGCAAACGAAAAAAACACAAAAGAACAAATACTTATGTGCTTTGACGCGGCGGCGGACAAAAACTTCCCCGTAAACTTTGACTGATACGTTTTTTATATGCAACAAGGGCAGCTTGAAAAGATAACCTTTCAAGCTGCCCTTTACTCTGTTTCAACGGTATTGATTAGCCGTTTACTTTTTCTTCTTTTTTCTCGCTGTTCTTTTTGCTCTTAACATAGCTCTTCATAGAGTTGATAACTATTGTAAGGCCGAGAACTATAAGCAAAACAGCTATGACAAGCTGAAGTCCGTTGTTTAAGAACACCTTGCCCCAAGTGGTCTCGCCTGCGGGAATCGTAACCGCTGCGGCTGTGCTTATAGCCTTTACCATAGCTATAAGGCGCTGAACGAGTGCCGTAAACGTAACGCAAAGCATTATTATCATCGGCGGGAAGAGCATCTTGTTGCTTCTGCCCGTAACCTTCATAAATACGCAGAGGGTTATAAGTACGAGAGCGCTCAAAAGCTGGTTTGCCGAACCGAACAGCGGCCAGATGTTTGCATATCCGATTTTTGTAAGTACAAAGCCGAAAAGAAGCGTAATAATTGTTGAGAAATACGGATTGCAGAGAACCTTGCGCCAAGGCTTCGCGTTTTTCATATCGTCAACCGCAAACAGCTCCTGGAAGCTCATTCTGCCTATACGCGCAACGGCGTCAAGGCTTGTAAGCGCAAGTGCCGAAACGCACATTGTCATAAATACCGTAGCGAAGTGTACGGGAATACCAAACATTTCAAAGAAGCCGGCAACGCCGCGGCTGAATATCTGGAAAGGCGTGCCCGATGCAGGTGTGCCGTCCTGAGAAGCCGCCGCGCCTGCTACGCAAAGAGCAAGTACTGCGAGCAGGCTCTCAAGTACCATTGCGCCGTAGCCGACCTTTGTCATATCTTTTTCGTTTTCAATGGTCTTTGATGAGGTTCCGGAGGATACAAGGCTGTGGAAGCCCGAAACAGCACCGCACGCAACCGTTACGAAGAGTATCGGGAACAGTGTGCCGAGCTTTTCGTTTGTAAAGCCAGTAAATACGGGAAGATTCATTGTGGGATGAGCTACTAGCAATCCTATAACCGCACCGGCTATCATACCGATAAACATAAACGTGGTCATATAATCACGCGGCTGCTTTAAGAGCCACATGGGAAGCACCGCCGCAAAGAAGATATAAACAAATGTAATATAGCTCCATGCGTCCTTTGAGAGAATGAGCGGAAAATGCATACCGATAGCAAAGGAAGCCACCACACAAAGAAGACCGACAACGGCTTCCTTCCAGCCGGAGAGATTGAATTTCTTTTGGATAAGTCCGAATATTACGGCAAATACCATAAACATTATTGAAATGGTGCCTGCACAGCCGTTTGTATTTGCGGCATCGGAAAGTACCGAAACGCCGTCCTTTACGGTATATGCATTAAATGTTCCTGCAACCATATCGGCAAATGCCGCTATTACAAGCAAAGTAAACAGCCAGCAGAACAAAAGGAAAAGCTTACGTCCTGTTTTGCCTATGTATTTTTCAATAAGCACGCCCATGGATTTACCGTCATTTTTAACCGAGGCGTAAAGAGCGCCGAAGTCCGTGACCGCTCCGAAAAATACGCCGCCGAGTAACACCCAAAGGAGTACCGGAAGCCAGCCGAAAGCCGCCGCCTGTATAGCGCCGGTTACGGGGCCTGCACCGGCTATCGAAGAAAACTGATGGCTGAAAACGGTCCAGCCGTTTGTCGGTACATAGTCCTTGCCGTCATTGTATTTTACGGCAGGAGTCTGCGCCTTGGGATTTATTCCCCATTTTTTCGCAAGCCAGCGTCCGTAAAGCAGATACGCTGCCACAAGGACAACCGCCGCGATAAGCACAATTACAAGTGTGTTCATTTTTCTAACCCTTCTCTTAAAAAAGATTCTCAGTCAAATGCATTTTTGCAAAACAAAAAGCCCTCGTCCTCACACAGCATACCCGCTTTCGGGTAGCCCGTGCAAAGACGAAGGCTAAACTTACAAAACGTATATTTGCGCCGTTGCAAATTTACTTCCGCGATACCACTTTGCTTGCCGATATTTTACTGTCGGCCTCTCGACCGCCGCCCATAATGGATGGCGCGCCCCGTTAACGGTGGGTTTCCGGCTTCGACTACTGGAAAATCTTTCACCGAAGCTGCTAACAGGTGAGAGCCAAACGTGCCTTGCTGCCGTCTCGCACTGCCGACGGCTTTCTGAAAGCGGTGATACGAATAGTCATGTCCTGCTCATTGCATTTGACTGATACATTGCTAATACAATAGTCTTTTTAAAATAATTTGTCAATAATCTTACAGGACAAAATTTATTTTTGTAGAACAGAATAAACAACGGTATATTTTGAATGTTATTTCTTGTTGAAATTGCAAACAAATTATTAACAGCATCATAAAAACAGGGTGCCGAACAAAATCCGGCACCCAAAAATTCAAAATTAAAACCTGACAAAGCTAACGCTTATTTCGCCTTACCCATAGCTTTAACCTCGTCAAATTCATCGGTTATTTCCTTGCTCGGAGCTTTGGTGCAAAGGCTCACAACAATTATTGTGATAAGTCCCATAAGGAACGCCGGCAAAAGCTCATATATTCCGAAAACTCCGCCGAGCGGCTTTATAAGATATTTCCAAACAAATACCATTATTCCGCCGACAGCCATACCCGAGATTGCGCCCGGGAGATTTGTGCGCTTCCAGAAGAGCGCGCATATAACGAGCGGTCCGAACGCCGCGCCGAAGCCTGCCCACGCGAACGAAACTATGCCGAATACCGAACTGTTGGGATTTCTGGCTATAACAACGCCGAGTATCGCTATTATAACTACCGTAATTCTTGCGGCAAGCATACTCTTCTTCTCCGAAATTTTAAGTCCCAAAGTCTCGCGCAATATGTTCTCGGATACGCTCGATGCGGCAGCCAAAAGCTGTGAGTCCGCCGTGGACATTGTGCTTGCAAGAATTCCCGCCAAAATAAGACCTGCCATAAGTGCCGGGAAAACACCGTGGGTTGAAAGAAGTCCGGCTACGCGAACTATAACCGTTTCCGTGTCATTTCCGTGGAGGCTGTCGATAAGTCCCGTACTTGAAAGGCCTCTGCCGACTATACCTATAAGCACGGCCATAGCCATTGCTATAACGACCCAAACAGATGCAACTCTTCTTGAGAGTTTAAGCTTTTTCTCGTCCTCAATTGCCATAAAGCGAAGAAGGATATGCGGCATACCGAAATAACCGAGTCCCCACGAAAGAGTTGTGATTATGTGCAAAAGGTTGTACGGCTCACTCTCGCCCGTAGTTTCGGAATATGACGAAACGAACGAAAGATAACCGGGAAGCTGTTTTGCGTTTTCCGCAACAGCCGAGACGCCGCCTGCCGACACGGTGGCATATATCAGTACAAACACAATAGCCACGGTCATAATAATGCTCTGAACAAAGTCGGTGGTAGAGGCAGCAAAAAATCCGCCCGCAGCCGTGTAGCCAACTATTACTATTGCCGAAATCAGCATTGCGGTCATATAATTCATACCGAACAGCGACGAAAACAGCTTTCCGCAGGCGGCAAAGCCCGACGCCGTATAGGGAATGAAAAATATTATTATAATCAAAGCCGCCATACACGATAATATGTTTTTCTTATCGCGGAAACGGTGCGAAAAGAACTGCGGCAGGGTGAAAGAGTCGGTTTTATGGGTATATCTGCGAAGTCTGCCGGCAGTTAAAAGCCAGTTGAGATATGTACCTACGGCAAGTCCTATGGCGGTCCAGCCGACGTCGGCAACACCCGACAGATACGCAAGGCCCGGCAAGCCCATAAGCAAATAGCTTGACATATCGCTCGCCTCGGCGCTCATTGCCGTGACGAGAGGGCCGAGTTTTCTGCCGCCGAGATAAAAGTCGGTTGAGGACTCGTTCTTTTTGGCATAGTGAAATCCGATTACGAGCATTCCGACGAGATAAACAAATATCGTCGCCAAAATGCATACAGTTGATGACGTCATTTCAGCACTCCTCTTAAAAGCAAAAATAAAACGAGCCGCCGAGATGCTTCGGCAGCTCTCATTCCCGTATCGCCGTGTGCGATTCCGACAAAAGCTATTTTATCACACAAATTAAAATATTTCAACGATTTAATACATAAAATCGCCGATAAATTTTAACGGTTTAATGTGAAAAAGCCGAATTTCACGGCAAAAAAAAAGACCGCAACCCTGCTGTTTCGGAGGATTGCAGTCTTTTTAATACGGTATCATTCACCGTTTGTTTTGAATTTTCGATACCTTGCCGCAGTTAAATTTTCAATGCGGTTACTCGCATTTCAGCTTATAGTATTCGCATATTTCCCTGCACAAATTCTCATCGAGAATACGCCCGGGCGTAGCCCCGTAAATCAAATATTGTTACAGGGTATAACCCGAACCGGAAGAGCGGAAAAAACTCACACCATACAGATAAAAAACAACCCCGCTCCGTAGATGCTGCGCAGCGGGGTTGTTATGTATGAAATAAATTTACGAATTACAACTGTGTAAGATGATAAATGCTATAGCCGTATTCTTCTACAATTTCCGCTATTTGCCTTAGTCCTTTTGCATCCGTCTTAATGTGCTGTATTTTAGAATATACAGCATCATCGTCCTTAAATTCTTCTATAAGATTGCCACGATATGAGATTTTTTTCATCTCTTTCTCCTCGCCTTTAACAATCAAATATGAATCGTTGGCTGTTTTTTCGTTTTTGCTCATAGTTTTATCTATCCTTTCTTAGTTTCTTTTATATATGTACATGCTAATCCATTCTTTTCACGGCAAACATATAAATTTTCAGCATTGGGGTCATATGTTTTCTTAACAGGAACTGCAACCACATAGTATGCTTTGCCTAATAATGCTTTTTTCAATTCGTTTTCATCATCAAAATATAGTGCATATTCTACTCCTTTACCAAATTCAATAGAAGTATAATTAGCAAATGTGTATGTTCCATCAGTATTTTTATAGTATAACTTAGTATCATTATTATTATTAGTATTATAAGTATTAACATCTTTCCAAGTAGTAAATTCTCCTTCAAAGATAATTCCTTCCTCTCTAAGTTTTGAGCAGTATCCAAACATTCCGCCCGAGGCATTGTTTAACATTACTATATTTGATGGTATTGTTATCTGTATCAAATCATAGCATTTGCCGAATCCAGGAGAGCTTATAGAACCTAAACCTGTAATCGGATATCCCTTATATGTTCTGGGAATTGCTAACACTTTTTGACCTTTTCCAACATCTGATGCCATTACCTCATAGCCAGAATCTTCATAGTGATATACGAAGTTAACATCGATATTCTCAGATGTACTATCGGAGATTTTTCCTAAATTATCCCGAGTATTATCTGTGTACTCAACTATCAATTCCCCATTAGAATTAAAGCTCATTTTTGCTATTCCTCGTCCGTCAGCGCCCTTATCGCCCTGCAATCCCTTGTCGCCTTTTTCGCCCTTGATATTGCCGAGGTTGGATATGGAATTATCGGACATTGTAACCACAAGCTCGCCGTCCGGGGAGAGTGTGAGCGACTTAATTCCGAGTCCGTCGGCGCCGTTTGCACCGTCCTTACCGTTCTCACCGCTAACCTTGCCGAGATTTTTGACGTCGCCGTTTGAATAGGTCAAAACAAGCTCGCCGGAGGTATTGATTTCCGCCTTGGTTATGCCTAAGCCGTCGGCACCCTTGATGTTACCGAGGTTAAGAACCGTGCCGTTTGTAAGCGTTACGGTCAATGCGCCGTCAGCCGACACATCGACATTTTGTATGCCCACGCCGTCTTTTCCGTTAAGTCCGCTGTCGCCTTTATCTCCCTTGTCGCCCTTTGAACCTTTGATATTGCCGAGGTTTATAACGTTGCCGTTTGAGAACGAAAGCACAAGCTCGTCATCGGCATTTATTGTAACATCTGTAATGCCTACACCGTCAGCTCCGTTTGTACCGTTGATACCGTCAGTACCGTTGATACCTGCGTCGCCCTTATCGCCCTTATCGCCTTTTTCACCTTGAACGCCTTGGTCGCCCTTGTCACCTTTTTCGCCTTGAATGCCTTGGTCGCCCTTGTCACCCTTTTCGCCTTGAATGCCTTGGTCGCCCTTTTCGCCTTTTTCGCCTTGAGCTCCCTGTGCGCCGTCATTGCCGACTACCTTGCCGAGATTTACCGTGTTACCGTCGCTGTATGTTATAACAAGCTCGCCGAGAGCATTTATTTCGCTGCTTGCAACGCCTATGCCGTCGGTGCCGTTCGTGCCGTCTTTACCGTCTGCACCGCCAAGGCCTGCGTCACCCTTGTCACCTTTATCGCCTTTTTCACCTTGAGCTCCCTGTGCGCCGTCATTGCCTACCACTCTACCGAGATTCACCGTGGTTCCGTTGCTGTATTTTATAACAAGCTCACCGAGAGCATTTATTTCGCTGCTTGCAACGCCTACGCCGTCGGTGCCATTCGTGCCGTCTTTACCGTCTGCACCGCCAAGGCCTGCGTCGCCCTTGTCACCCTTTTCGCCCTGAATGCCTTGGTCGCCCTTGTCACCCTTTTCGCCTTGAATGCCTTGGTCGCCCTTTGCGCCTTTTATGTTTCCGAGATTAAGTGACGTTCCGTTCGTAAGAGTAATTAAAAGATTTCCGTCATTTGAAATTTCAATATTATTTATACCGGTGCCGTCTTTTCCGTCGGTTCCGTTGAGACCCGCGTCACCCTTTTCACCTTGAACGCCTCTTTCACCTTTTTCGCCTTTGTCTCCCTGTACGCCTTGGTCGCCTTTGTCTCCCTTGTCACCTTTTGCACCGACAACGGGGCCGAGGTTTTCGGTAAGGTCGTTTGTATATGTGATTACAAGCTCACCTGCGCTGTTGATTTCGGACTTTTTAACTCCTATACCGTCCGACCCGTTAAGACCGTTTTCGCCTTTGTCACCTTTGTCGCCTTTTGCTCCCTGCAAACCTTGCTCGCCTTTATCGCCCTTGTCGCCTTTTGCGCCGACAACCGCTCCGACATTGGCGCGCTGACCGTTAGAGAACGAAAGCACAAGCTCACCCTCCGAATTGATTTCGGCGGAAGAAACGCTTATACCGTCTTTACCGTTTGTGCCGTTCACACCGTTTATACCGTCGGAACCTACTACTTTACCGAGGTTTGCCGTCGCTCCGTCCGAATATGAAATAATAAGCTCACCCGACTCATTTATAACCGCTGCAGAAATGCTTATACCGTCCGTTCCGCTCGTACCGTCTCTGCCATCTTTTCCGTCAGCACCGACTACTCCGCCGAGGTTGGCAGTTTCGCCGTTTGTATAAGTCAACACCAGTTCGCCTTTTTCATTTATAATCGAAGAAGCAATACCTACTCCGTTATTTACTGTTTCACCGACAACCTTGTCAAGATTTACGCTGTTGCCGTCGGAATAGGAAATGACAAGCTCGCCCTTATCATTGATTTTTGCCGATTTTATTCCTATGCCGTCCTTACCGTCCTTACCGTCTTTGCCGCTTGCGCCGACCGCCTTACCGACATTGATTTTTGTTCCGTCGGAAAGCGTAATTACAAGGTCGCCTTTTTCCGAAAATGCTGCAGAGCTGATATCGGATTTGTCTTTTTTCGACATTGCAGTAAGGGTTTTGCTCCAATCCTTTTCACTGCCCGAATATCCGTTATCGACGGCAATCTGATATGCCGATTTACCCTGGAGAGAAACAAGCCAATCATCAAGGCTTCCCGCATATCCCTGCTGCACCGCAAGCTCGTATGCGGACAAGCCGTTTTTAACGCTTGATGCCTGCACGCTTTTTCTGTTGTGCACAAAATTTGCGACTGCGAACGATATGCCGGTCATTATAGCTATCAGCAATACCGCCACAATCACTTTGGTTGCCGCTTTACGTTTGGATGATGTTTTCTGTTTTTCCATTTATTTACAACTCCTTCTCAATAATAAAATACTTCATTTATGATAATACTCAATTATTGAGTATATGTCAATACTCAGCTTTTGAGTATGCTAACATTTTCACAAATTACACTGGAGGTTTTGTGGAAATGGATTACAGAACAAGGATGAGAAACATCAGGGAAGACAGAGATTTAACGCAAAAGCAAGTAGGTGAAATCATCAACAAATCCCAACAGGGCTACAACCATATCGAAACCGGAAGAGCGGAATTGAAAATCGAGGATTTAATCAAGCTCTGTCAATTTTATAATGTTTCCGCCGATTATTTTATAGGTTTAACCGACCAAGAGTAAGTTCGGTTACCTCAACGCATAATGTAGCGGTGCTTTGCGGTTTTTACACTACTTTGCGTGATGCGGTACTCAAATTTATCATATCTGTATATTGATGTTAATTTTTTTGGTGATATAATTGTGTTGCGTCCTACAAGGCGACACAGCTAAAAAAACAATACCAAAATAAAAAAATACGTAAATGCAAAAAGGATAATTATGCCGAAAAAGACGAAGTTAAAAAACAGTAACAAAATGGATATGATAAACGGCCCTATATGGAACAAGCTTCCGCGATTTGCGCTGCCCGTGGCCGCAACAGCAATACTTGAGCAGCTTTTCAACGCCTCGGATATAGCCGTAGTCGGAAACTTCACGGGCGCAGCCAAAACAGCCTCGGTTGCCGCCGTCGGAGCGAACAGCCCGGTAATCGGGCTGATACTCAACCTGTTTATAGGTATAGCCCTCGGTACAAATGTAATAATAGCGAACGCAATAGGCAGGGACGACAGAGAAACCGTACAGCGTGCGGTTCACACCTCGGTGCTCACCGCAATAATCGGCGGTTTTCTTGTAATGATACCCGGTGAAATTTTTGCCGTGCAAATTTTATCGGTTATGAGCATTCCGGAGGATGTACTGCCGTATGCCGTTCTGTATCTTCGCATATATCTGCTCGGCTTGCCCGTAATACTGTTGTACAACTTCCTGTCGGCCGTTTTCAGAAGCGTGGGCGATACAAAAACGCCGCTTATAGTGCTTGCGCTCTCCGGCTGCCTCAACGTGCTTTTGAATTTATTCTTTGTAATAGTTCTTAAAATGACCGTAAACGGAGTTGCCATTGCCACCGTTATATCCAACGCAATCAGCTCGATTGTGCTGTTTATTGTTTTAATGAAGTCCGACAAGTACATAAAGCTGTCGCTCAGGGAGCTGCGCATAGACAAAAGAGTACTCGGTCAGATTTTGGAAATCGGTCTGCCGGCAGGCATACAGAGTGCTGTTTTTGCCATTTCAAACATAATAATTCAGGCGGCTATCAACAGCCTCGGAACAATAGTTATAGCGGCGTCGAGCGCGGCATTTAATATAGAGGTAATAGCTTACGATGTCTTTAACTCGTTCAGTCAGGCGTGCACGACCTTTGTAGGTCAAAACTACGGCGCCGGCAAGCTCGACCGCTGCAAGAAGACCCTGCTTCTGTCGATTGCGGAGGACACAATCGCAACAGCCGTCACAATAGGGCTTGTTCTTTTCTCTGGACGATTCCTGCTCTCGATATTCACAAGCGACCCACAGGTAATAGAGCTCGGCTATACCAGACTTTTACTGATTTTCTCGGCATACACGTTTTCAATGCTTTACGAAATTATGTCGGGGTATCTTCGTGGTTTCGGCATATCCTTGGTACCGGCTCTCCTCACAACAATAGGCGTTTGCGGCACAAGAGTATTTTGGATATACGTCGTTTTCCCGTCGTCGCCTACCTTCAAAACCATTATGTATGCGTACCCGATAAGCCTGTCGCTTACGGCGGTACTGATATTTATAGCTCTGCTCGCCTATCACCCGTCGCGCAGGTTTAAAGGCGCCGTATCCGCCGAATAATCCGGCCGCGTAAAATTATATATTAATGTAAAAAAGGCACGTTAGTTAAAAAATAACTAACGTGCCTTTGCCGTGTCTGCAAACTGAGCCGATGCTCATTCGGCTATAATGTTGTCATATATCAGAACATTTCTGTGAACATCCTTGACGGGCTTCAAAAGACAAATAGGCTCAAACTTAATCGGGTCTTTTTTAGAAAACGTGTTGTCGTGAATTTTCATATTCCTGCACGGGCCGCTCTCGTACCAATCTCTGCAATCACACGAGATGTAAATATCGGGCATACCGACGTTTCTGAACGTGTTACCGAAAATCTCCGACTCCTTATCGGTAGTGCAGAGAATGCCTCGCGTCGGAATCGCATTAAATGTACATCCGCTCACGGTGAGATTCGGGTTATACGTGATATTCTCAAAGACATACATTTCCGGTTTCATCGGCGGCAGCTTTTCCTTGAATTTCACAATGACCGTCTTTTTATCAATGTTGTCGTCCGTGCTGTCTACGGTATAAACGCCGTCAAGCTCCGACAAATCGGTTCTGCTGTATATTTTCACTTTATCGCCGGGGTAAAACGCCTTGTAACCTCCCTGCTGATGATGTACAAATTCAAGCTCGGCGGTTCGCTCGTCGCAAGCCTTTCTAAACCTTAAAAATGCGCCGTGCACATTGATTGCGTCATCGTGTGGGTGTTCAAAGTGCGAGTCGGTTATTTTCACATAGCCCTTGCAGCCGCATACGTGAATCAAATCGGCAAACGAAGAAACTCTGTAACCGCTCGCCGGCTTAAATGTCAGCTTATCAAAGCTCAGGTTTTCACACATTTGGGACAGCCACCCGAAGCCGTGCATATAGTTGACGGTTATCCTCTCGCAGAAGATATCGGAGCAGTTCTCGAAAAACAATCCGCAGTTGTCGCGCAGCTTATTTCGTGACATCGCAATAACGTCTCCGACCTTGAATTTAGGCGACACAAAATATCTGCATTCGACGGTATGAGCCCCCGTTTTTTTGATTTTTAAGGCGGTTTTCGTAGGTGAGAGCAACGTTCTGAAAACCTCGTCGCCTCTGTGAATTACGTTGCAGCAGCACTCGCCGTTGGCTGTATAGTTATAGTAATTCTCTCCGCTGAACGGACTTTTTTCAAAGAACGTAAGCTTATTATTTTTGACCTCAAAGTCGCTTCCCGTCGGGATTTTATATGTAATTTTATTGAGCGAACGCTCGGTGACCTCCATTTCAAAATTCGTAGGGGAGGCATACCTCACGATGAAATTCGCAAGCTTTACATTTTTACAGCCGCGCAGAGAAAACGCACACATATCACCGTGAATCACAAGGGTTGAACCGCAGCCGTCCACGGTAATATTCTCCTTATTCTCGATAAGCACCGCAAAATACTTGTCGGGTGCCTTAAAGGAGTCCGTATTTGTCATATGGCAAACCTTGTGAATACAGCGCTCCTTGTAAAAATGATACTCATTCTTCGGGAAAATAAGAGTGTCTCCGCTCTGTAATTCATTTATCGCTTTTATAACGCCTCCGGCAGAATTTGAGACGTCGCAAAAATCCGTGGCTTTGATATTCAATGTCATCCTCCGATTGTAAATTATAGCATAAGCTGTTTAGATGGTTTTTAACTATGTGCTCGTTTTCGGCACATTCAGGTGTGCTCGCATCACCGTTTGAGTCGGATTTTCAAGATGTAATGCCGGCTTTTTTAAGCTCCCTCTTCAGTCTCTTGACTGCCGCTGCAAGTATGATTTCGGTGTTTGTTCCGGTTGAAATAAGGCAATACACCTCGTGATAAACCGCATAAAACGCACACTTCAAATCACACTTTTCCGAAACGGGATATTTCCTTTTATATGCTTCGTAAAGCCCGAAGCACTCCCCGGTCAGGTTTCTCAGCTGGAACAAATCAAATTCTTTGTCAGCCCACTTGCACTCAAGAGGGTCGATTATCGCGGTGATATTAAGTCTTTTATCGGACATTACATTCATAACATTCAAATCGCCGTGTATAAGAGACGCCTCTTTTACGGGCTCGCTGAAAATATAATCAAAATTTTTCCACGCTGTTTGCATAACATTAAGCGTGCTGTCCTTCAGCCGTTTTTTTCTGTTAAGCTCTGCGGCGGTCTGTAAAATATCCTGCGCAAACGGTCGGTAAAAATCAAGCCAATTATCGTACTCGGGGAAATCGAGGCTGCCGAATTTGTTGCAGGTAATGTTGTGCCAATTTGCAAGACAATCCGCTATTGCATCTGCAAATTTCGCTTTTCTTTTTTTGCTTAAAAACAATTTTGAAAAGTCGGTGAAGCAGTCTGTTCCGTTCACAAATTCCTCAATTATAAAATCCATGGGGATTTCGTCGGTTGCGTCAAAGGTAAAATAGACCTCGGGAATATGAACCAGCGAGCTTTCGGCAAGCTTTTTCAGCGCGGCGCTCTCATTATGCTGCATACCGGCGACGCGGCAGGCCTTTACCGTAAGAGTGTACGGCATCACGGGCAATTCGGCCTTGTAAACATATCCGAAGGAGCCGCCGCCTATGTATTTAATCTGCGTTGCTCGGCTCCCGTAATGTCTGAAAAGCACTTCCTTTGCAAATTCGCAGGTCTGTTCTTTCGTGTATTTGCTGACTGTTTTTTGCTGCATAGGTACCTCCCCTTTTTCACACTGTTTTTCAATTTTGTTAATACCCGTTTGTTTTCGACGTACCGATTTACACATTTATGTTTTAAAAATATTCTATCAAAAAGAACAGCAAATATCAATAAACATCTCTGTACAAAAGAGCCGTCGGACATATAGCCCGACAGCTCTTAGGTCTTATATGTATTATGGTGCTTTCGACGTCCGCAAGGCTCGCCGAGCTCCTTTTCAATTTGCTTTTTAAGCGCAGCCAGCCTGTTTCTGACCGTTGACGACGGCATATTTTTTATCTTGCCGATCTCTCTGCTCGACCAGCCGTAGCTTTTAAGAGTCACTATTTCTCGGTCGATCTCGCTCATTTTCAAAAGTATCTGCTGAATTTCAACAGATGTGATATCATCAAACACCTCAAGACATTTAATGCTTTCAAGCTCATCAAGCGAATCGGCAAAATTGTTTTTACGAAGTCTGTCGGCAAGCACGTTCTTTGCGATTTTAAAAATCAAGGACTTTTCTTTTTTGATATAACCGAGCGTCGGCAGATAACCCCACAGCTTCATAAAGGTGATTTGAGCCAAATCCTCTGCCTCGTCGCTGTCAAATCGCCTTGAAAAATACGAAACTATGCTTTTATAATACTTTTCATAAATTTGGTTAAACAGTTCAATGTTATTCATTTTTTTCCGTGATTTTGTTGCCTACGGTTGAATTAACTTTAACATAGCCCAAAATACTTTTGCCGCATTTTACCTCGTTGCCTGCCGCAAATGTTATCTTTTTATCGGAGAGCATTTGCTCGGTCACGTCATCATCAATATCGACATTGTTGCCTGCGGCCACCAATGTATTGTAATCGAAGCTCCTCACCGTATCGCCGTCGATTTCGATGGTGTTAGGGTAAGGCTTTATTACGACGTTATCCTCAACCTCAACACTTCTGCCGTTCATACGTGTCATCTCATAGCGTGATTTTTTTCTTTTAAGCAGAAGCCCGTTCACGCATAAATCCGGAATCTTTTCAACGGTTTCAAGGATAACAATGCCGTTGACAATATAGAGGCAATCATCGGAAACATTTTTATCGTTTAATATAACCATTCCGTTTAAAACGCTGTATTTGCTGTAGCTGACCTCTATAATGCTTGCAACATTTCGGATTGTTATCTTGGCATAGGCATTTTTCCATTCATCACTCGCATTTTTCGGAATAAGAAGCATCGCACAACTCTCGATTTTCTTGATTTCCCTTAACGCCTCGGCAGTAAAATTTTGCAAATCAAGAAGAGCTATATTTTTTATGGTTTTTCTAAGCATAAACATTCCCCTTTAAAAGCTTTTAAACACACTTCGTTTATTAAGACGAATTCAAAATAAAAACTGTCCGTATTATTTCAATTTATTTTTACTTGCGATTACACACCCAAACGACATGCAAAGTAACGCTATTATCCGCACAACTCCGTCGGCGAACTGAATTAAAACAATTTTATCCATAATTCAAATTTCCTCTTAAAAGTTATTGAAGCGCGTTTCACTTATTAAGACGAAATTGAAGAGGAAACTGTCCGCATTATTTAAAAATTTATCGGCGTCCGCAAAATGCGGTATCGCAAAATAAACAATAAGGGCTCCGTTTTACGAAGCCCTTGAGCAAGTGTGTTCATATCAAGCGAAAAATCGAAGCCGTGTGATTTTACGTTCATTTTTCCTCGGCGGACATATTTTTGCGACTGTTTGCACGCAAAATCACTTTATTTGAAATATACTTGATTACAATCGGAACCGCTACCGCCAAAATCACATAGAAAAGATAAATTCCGGAATCTCTCCACGGGTATGCGTACCACAAAGTGCTCTTTGAAAATCTTGAAACCCTTGATGTTACTGGGGTTTCAGACTTTTTCGATTTATTTCCACTCTACAAAGACTAACACATTTTGTTTATAAAATGTATCGTGTAGTCTTCGCAGTATTTTGATAATCCATATTATCATACCTGTATGACGAGAATTTATCATTTTCTTATCAGGTGCGATAAAACCGATGGTTGCAAGAAAAGAATAATCGCAACCGGATTGGTTTTACAATTCATATTATACTTGATTTCTTTTTGCCTTGCAAGATGCATTTTAATTTTACGCACATATTTCAAAAAATGTGCTTAAATTTTAATTGTTTTTTTTAGTTGTCTCAGGTATAATAAAATCAGCACACAATTACGTGTTCGCTGTGCGTGAATTTTATTTAAGGAAGAGGGTGAATGAGTGAATCTTCAAGAGCGAGCAAAAGAAGTGGTTGTAGACAATAATGGCATTGCAAAATCTGCCGACTTTGTTGCTGCCGGAATCAGAGCTGTTGATGTCGTAAACCTGTGTAACGCAGGCTTTCTTAATCGTGTACGACACGGATACTATCAGCTTGCCGAACAAAGTGTTTCTTCAGAAGAACAATTGCTTGCAACACTCATCCCAAAAGGAATAGTTTGTGTTGAATCTGCGTTGTTTCACTATGGTTACAGCGACTTTGCACCACGAAAATGGTCAATAGCTGTGCCTCGTTCAATGTCAAGAACAAAGCTAAAAATTGATTCGCTTGCTATTCAACCTTATTATATGCAGCCTGAGTTGTATGAACTTGGAAAAATTACCGATAACTTCAACGGAGTTGAGCTGCCTGTATATGACCGTGAGCGAACAATATGTGATTGTTTCAAATATCGTTCAAGATTAGATAACGAAATTTTCAACAAGGCTATTAACGCTTATGTAAAAGACAACAAAAAGAATCTGACTAATCTTTCAGCTTATTCCCAAAAATTGCGTGTGTATAAAAAAGTTACCGAGCTGATGGAGGTGTTGCTGAATGGCTGATATAGCAGCGTCTGTGCTTACTCGATTAAAGAATAAGGCACAGGCAAGTGGAAGAATCGATGATTTTAACGCAGTGCTGAAAACTATAAAAGAATTTTTGATAGAGCCGTACAAAGCTGCAGTTGCTGATATAAAATGCACTAAAATTTGGTTAGCTAATAACAATAGCTGAATACGGGGAGGAATTAACAATGGCTAAAATTCAATCTGTCGAGCCGAATGTTGCGGATCTTGCAAACGGTTGGCTGAAATCGTATAAACTTGATTATAAACTGGAACAGGAATCACTTAACACAGAAATTGATCAGGCGTTAAATGATTACTATTCCAAAAATGGCGGCGTTGGCGGGAATCGCCCTGATACAAAACTACTTTTGCAGGATAAAAATTTAGTCAATTACCCGATTTTGATTGAGTATAAAGGCTACAAAGACAAGCTTGTCAAGCTTGATTCTGAGGGCAAAGTCGCGAACAAAACCGCAAAGAATCAACCCGATTTTAAAAACATTAATTCTTATGCCGTAAACGGCGCTGTTCATTATGCAAACGCACTTTTGCATTACACAAGCTATACCGATATAATTGCCATCGGTATGACTGGATTCAAAGATGACAGCGGTAATCTCGAATACGAAATCGGAGTATATTATGTTTCAAAGAGCAACTTCGGCATAGGACAAAAGGTCGATGATTATACAGATTTTTCGTTTCTCAAGAAAACAAACTTTGATAAATTTATTGATAAAGTAAAAAAGCTCAAGCTGACGCAGGACGAGATTGAAAGGCTGAAGGAGCAGCGCGAGCAGGAAATCAACACAAGCCTTGTAAAACTCAATAATGATATTTACCAGAATGAAAAAGGGCTTAGCGAACGTGACCGTGTTTATCTTGTGGCAGCGTCCATTATAGCCACTCTCGGAGTACCGGGTAAGGTTGCTGCTCTTGAAAAGCAAGAGCTGAAATCGTCTACGGAAGAAGAAAACCGAGACGGCGATATCATTTTGCGGAAAATCAAGGCGTTTTTAAATGAAAAAAATCTACCGCAGGAAAAGAGAGAACTGATTGTCCGCACCCTGCAGAACACGCTTACAACCGACAATATCAATAAAGTTGAAAACGGCGAAAGCCAATTAAAGCGTGTCTTTACAAAAATAGTTGATGATTTGGGAATTTATTACAAAATAGGATTAACTACAGATTTCACAGGCAAACTGTTCAATGAAATGTACAGCTGGCTCGGTTTTTCGCAGGACAAGCTGAATGATGTTGTTCTAACGCCGGCATACGTCGCTACCCTACTGGCTCGCCTTGCAAGAGTAAATATGGATTCCTATGTTTGGGACTTCGCTACCGGGTCGGCAGGTTTGCTTGTTGCCTCAATGAATGAAATGCTCAATGATGCGAAGGATAAAATAAAATCACCGGACAAATTCGCAATTAAGTCTGCCGAAATCAAGGCTAATCAACTGCTCGGACTTGAAATTCTTTCGGAGGTTTATATGCTTGCTATTCTCAATATGATTTTGATGGGAGACGGCAGCTCTAATATTCTGAACAAAGACTCTTTGAAAGAATTTAACGGTCATTACGGCTTTGGCAAAACGGATGAAAAGTTCCCGGCAGATGCTTTTGTTCTGAATCCACCGTATTCTGCACCGGGCAATGGTATGATTTTCGTTGAAAAAGCCCTCTCGATGATGAGTAAAGGCTATGCAGCTATAATTATTCAGAACTCCGCAGGCAGCGGAAAGGCAACAGAGTATAACAAAAAGATATTAAAGCACAGTACTCTGCTTGCCAGCATTAAAATGCCGATAGACCTTTTTATCGGCAAATCCAGCGTTCAGACAAATATCTATGTTTTCCGTGTCGGAGAGGCGCATCAGAAGGATGACACCGTAAAGTTTATTGACTTCTCCGTTGACGGATATACGCGAACAAATCGGAAAAAGGCAAGTTGTAATCTGCGGGATACCGACCATGCAAAAGAGCGATACGCCGAGCTTGTGGACTTGGTGCGCTTCGGTAAATCAAAGCTGAACATCTTTACCGAAAAGGAATACTACGAAGGCAAAATTGATCCCAACAACGGCGCAGACTGGAATCAGACGGCTCCAATCGACACAAAGCCGACACTGGATGATTTCAAGAAAACCGTCAGCGATTATCTGGCGTGGGAAGTATCAAATTTGCTGAAAAATCAATCCTCGGAGGATGACCGCCTGGGAAAATGAACGCCTCACTTAACGAGAAGTTGAGGGCTGTTAAGTGGGGCGAATATAATATAAATAAATTGTTCTCAAAAATTCAAGTGAATTCCTTAAAATACAAGACGAAGGATCTTCCCAGCAAAATCACAGAGAATTACTGCTTGCCAGCATTAACAGCTGGAATTGAAAATCAAGGATTAAATAATTATGTTCCATATGACGGCGCTACAGTCCTAAAGAATGTTATTTCAATTTCAGCAAATGGTGCAAATACAGGAGCAACATTTTATCAGAGCAGGGAATTTACCGTATTACAAGACGCATACGCAATACAATGGATTTATAATGACAATGCCTTAACTGCTAATCAGTTTCTGTTCATTACAAGCTGCATAGCTAAAACTATATATGGAAATTATGAGTGGACCAACAAAGCAGGATGGGAGAGAATAAAAAGAAACACTATCTTTCTGCCCCAAACCTCAGATGGCAAAATCGACTTTGATTTTATGGAGTCCTTTATAGCGGAGCTGGAAGCGGAGCGTGTAGCGGAGCTGGAAGCGGAGCGTGTAGCGGAGCTGTCCGCTTACTTAACAGTAAGCGGACTGGATAATTACGAATTATCCAATGATGAAGAAGACGCACTCAAAAACTTCCAATCGCTTAAATGGGATACCTATAATCTTGAAAAGCTCTTTGGTAAAGCGACACGTGGAAAGCGTTTGAAAGGCGATGACCGCATTGCGGGCACTCTTCCGTTCGTCACTGCAGGTGAAGCATCGGAAGGCATTTCCGCATATATCAGCAACGAGGTCGAGGTGTTCGAGAAGAACACTACAACGATTGATATGTTCGGTTCTGCTAAGTATCGTAATTACAAGTACGGAGCAGACGATCATGTGGCGGTTGTACATACCGAAACTGTTCCAATGAAAGCATCAATCTTTCTGACCGCTGCCATCCACAAAGCGGCTCACACCGGTAAATTTGATTACGGACATAACTTCTACGCCAAGGATGCTGATGCTCTCGACATTCAACTTCCGACAAAAGACGGCAAGCCAGACTACGACACAATGACAGCATTGATTTCCGCTGTTCAGAAGTTGGTCATCAAAGATGTTGTCCTTTATGCAGATAGGAAGATTGAAAAAGCAAAAACTATTACAAAGCACTAAAAACGGCAAAAGGTGGTGGATATATGCCTAAAAATGTAGTCCAATATGATCTTCTTATTTCGTGCCCAGGAGATATTACAACTGAAATCAGTATAATTGAGGACGCCATATCACAGTTTAATACTCAGTTTTCGGATACTTTGGGAATTAGTGTTCGCACAAAACACTGGCATAAAAACTCTTATGCTCAGTCTGGGGGAAAACCTCAAGCATTGCTGAATGAGCAATTTGTAAATGACTGTGATGCCGCAGTTGCCATTTTGTGGACACGCTTCGGTACACCCACCGATGAATACGGATCTGGCACAGAGGAAGAAGTAGAAATTATGCTTTCCTCCGGAAAACAGGTATTTATGTATTTCTCGGACAAGCCTCTTTCTCCGTCTCAAATGAATGAGGAAAGCTATAAGAAGGTTCAGGCATTTCGTGATAAATACAAAGATAGAGGTATCTACTTTACATATTCATCGGATGAAGAATTCAAAACGATGTTTTTTGCTCATTTATCTCAGTATTTTTTAAGCAAAGAAATAGTGGCAGAAGTTAAGGGGGAGCGTCATTCCGAATTGAAGATTGTCGGCATTGACCAAACCCAACACATCAGTGATGAAGCCCATATAATTAGTTTTGTTCCAAATACTGAAATGACCATAAGTAAGTACTTGGAGAAAATCCGTACTCTTTTTGATGATATTTCTGCACTAAAATTAGAGAAACGTGTTGAATTGCCGGAAAAAATTGCAAAATACACATTAGCTTTTAATAAGCCTGTTGAGATTAGCGAAGACGAGCGAAAAATAATATATTCTGTGGCTGAAAAATTAAATATCAACATTACAGAAGATTTTTTCATCCTTGGAAACCTATCGCAGAGTAGTATACCAACAGATATAATGGGCGGCTATTCGCTTAATGGAACAGATGCAGAAGAAGAAAAATACGACACCATTAAAAAGCTCTTGAAAACGATCTCAAAAGCATTAGAATGGGCGCCTGTAGAAAACGCTTTTTCGGACAAGAAATGTTTGAAGCTTGCCCTCCAAAACTGTGGTACAGACATTGATGAGGATATAGAAATTTCTCTCAGAATTCCAAAGAATAGTTTGTTACCAATAAATGAGTTTTCAAAATTCAATAATGATGAGATGGGTTATCTACTGAATGATTGCAATATGAGCGAACTTTTTGGTATCTGTAGTACATCAACGTATTCGGATTACGACTCATCTATTGTAACAAGCCGACGGTTCTCTCCTCGTGTTTCTACGCCTTCTATTATCCCGGGATATACCTCAGATTATAGTGACGATTTTGGAAGTGAACTTAGTGATGTATTCTGTTATTCTTGCTTTGATGAAGGAGAAGAATATATAGTGAAGCTCAAGTTTGATTACATTAAGCATAATACAACAATCGCTTTTCCTTCTATTATCTTTATTAATGAGTCTTTTAAATCTATACCATATACGATTACATCTAAGAATTCGCCAGAAATAGTATCTGGGAAAATCAAAATCACAGATGATACGTTGATTTAATGTAATAAAAAGCGGCGGCAGAGAGCAATCCCTGCCGTCGTTGTGTTTATACCTTGTAAATTATATCTGCATTTACAATTTCCGTCGCACTATTACGAATATTATTCATTTTCTGTACCCAAAATATCATATCGGTGTTTCAAGCTTTTTAGTTCAAGTGCAAGCTGCAATAACCCTGCCAACGACAAAAACCCCGTACTGACTTTAATCCGTCAGTACGGGGTTTAATGTTAATATGGTGTTTTTGCGAGCCACAAGATATTACTTTTTACTCACAAACCACTCAATACACGCGATAAAGGGTACCGAGCAGAATCTTATCAAAATCTTATCAACGGGCTCTTTGAAAACCTCGAATCCCTTGATATTACTAGGGGTTCAGACTTTTTCTATTTATTCCCACTCGTTGCCTGTAAATCAATCTTAAACACTTTTGCTTATGAGATTTAGCAGAGAGTATCTATATTATTTGAATTATCGGTAAAGCATACGCTATCCGATTTTTTGTTGCCATTTCGTTGCCACGGTTAAGGTTATCTTTGTTTCACAAGGTCATACCCACTGGCATCATTTTCGCTTTTATCATACGCATTGTTGATATATTTTTGAGGATCTGCTTAAAAAATCTGTTTCTTCAACAAACGCAATGTATGACCCATTCAGCCAATCATAGGTTTTGCATTTCTCACAATGCCACTGTTCAGGATTGGAATTGAAGTGGTTTTCAGAAATAATATTGAAAACTTTACTCATCTCGTAAGATACGGTAGAATTTCCGTGACAATTAGTTCCTGTTTTTTTGAACCAACTATAACCACCATCAACCTTCATAATAACACCGACTACTCCATTTGTGTGAGACGTACGGTTTTTTCTTGCAATATTTTTTAGACAGTATTCAATCTCCCAATCTATCCATTTGCTTTCTGTCATGTTGGGAGACAGAATTACAATAGTAACAGATGTATCGTACATCATATCTTTAAGATTCTTCTTGATGTTTTCTGTTGAGGTATCTGTCAAATCTGGAGAATCGCTTGTTTCCCCTTTATAGTATGTAGCATCATCTCCGAGAGCTTCGATTATATCGTCTCTCAAATCCTGTGCTTCACTCCATTTGTATGAAATAAAAGTCTTATGTGTCATTATATCCTCCCGCTTGTTTTTAATATCATAACTACGACAAGAATTGCAATCATCAATGGATAAAACAGATAGATACTGGGGGACTTAATGCAATCCCAAGTACGAGCTTTTGCACTGATTATTTCCAATGGATCGTTGGTCAACTTCATGGAAAAGTCAATCTCATGTTTATCTAAACGAACTTGATCAAAGAGAAAACGAAATTTCCTTTCCGATTTTAGGTAATATACATCAAGAATTGCAAATGCCAAAACAGGCAAAAACGAAAGTCCTAAAACCCAAATATTTGTGGACGCATATGATATTGCTGAAATACCTGCAACAATAGTAGCAGCAAACCCTTTGAAGATTGCAGATATGGTAGACATTCTGCAAATCGGTTCCTGTAACATTTGTAAGTACGCTCTTTTATCTTCGGACATTATTTTTTCTCCTTATATGCTATTTTCTAAATACAAATAAATACTCGTGTGCAATCAGTAAAAAATTATATTTTACACTATTTGTTTTCCAATATCCCGTTGCTTTACAGTTGTGCTGTTCTTTGATAATCAACTCTTTAAGAGTAAATCCGGCATTTTGAAAAATTTTCATAACATCAAAAGACATTGGTATCATACAACCTTTTTGTCTTGTATCGCCCATAAGTACAGCACAAAATTTATCTTTTTTCAAAACACGGTAGCTCTCTGCAGCTACCTTTTTCATTTCTTCAAGAAAATCTTTCACTTTGAGTTGCGACAAATCTCCGTCAATGCCATCGCTATATTTAATAATATCGGCATATGGCGGATGTGTGCAAATCAGGTCAATGCTTTCATCTGAAAGAAAATCTAAATTTCTTGCATCGCCCTTACGAATGTAAACTTTTCCGTTTGCGCCTTCGTGTTCAAAATTCACTTTTTCTTTACATCTGTCGAGTGCAACATCATTGACATCAACGCCGATAATATCACGATTCAAAAGCTTTGCTTCAACAAGGGTTGTCCCGCCTCCGGCAAACTGGTCAAGGACTAAATCGCCCTCTTTTGAATATCTTAATATAATATTTCGAGGAATATAGGGCGACCAATTACCACGCCATTTTGCATCGTGAGTTGCCCAATCGCCACGCTTTGGAAACGACCAATGTGTAGTCATTTCCAGCTCAAAATCATCAGGCTCCCATTTTGTAATTTTCTTTTTATTCATTGCTGTTCCTCAATGTATATTTTGACTATTTTATTATCTGTATCATATTTCCACTTACTTTGTTTAGGCGTTATAACCCCATCATCAGAAATCATATTATAATCTCTCAAAAATGCAGTTACACCGCAAAAATAATTTCTTCCTTTATTTATGTTGAAAAAGTATTTATCCTTATCATTAACTATCACACTAACACTTTTCAAAGCAATATCAAATTGTTTCATCACAGAAGAAGGTACAGAAACAATTCTTGCACGTATATCATTAGCTGTAATTGTTTTTTCTATATAATCATTAACAATATTGTTTTTTACATTTATTTGTGCTGACGCATCAGACTTGCGTTTCTTAACAAAAAGATCCATTTGCTCACTGCTAAAAATAGGCTTGAAAATAAAACCAATTTGATTATCAATGCAGCTTGTAATCAAAGACTCTCCATTTATTAAGACCACTGGTTTAGAGGGATCATTTGAAGATTCTTTTACAGCGTCTCCTGTAAAATCTGATGTTGTAATAAGCATTCCTTTATAGCCGAAAGGTATTGTTCCTTTTAATTCCCTTACTGATTTTACAGCGATTTTATTTTTTAAAGCATATCTTTTCGCTTGTATGTAGTAGTGTGTAATATCGATTTCACTGAAATCCCCAACACCTTTGCGAATAGCTGTTAAATCGATTCCGCCGTCTCTTGAACGCTGTGTTACCTCTACTTCATCAAGGCCCATTTTAAGAAGATATTCTTTCAAAAAATCTTCAAACGCATATCCAGTTTCAAAATATTCATAAAAACTTTTCTGTAAGCCTTTTATTTCCTCATTGGAAATATTTGAACTAATTTGCATATATATCCTCATTTCATAATGGCGTCTATAATTCCATTTTCCATATCGTTGATATTGTAAACGTGTTCCATAACATCAAATGTTTCTTCAAGATTATGGCGAGCACTCGTCCAACCTTTTCCGTCGGTAAACCATACAAAAGTAAAACCGTCGATTGTGTCGGTTTCGAGAGCAAGTGTTTTGTAACTGCGTGCTGTTTCGTTTAATTTACTTCCGCCGCTGCCGTAGAAGTTCGTTTCAATGCCATAAATCATAGTGGGCGTTTTGACAACGAAATCAAAACGCTTTTCTGTTTTTCCTTGATTTGAAATAGCCGAAAGATCTATGTCCCATTTGTCGGTAATCTGATGAATATACATTTCTTTGAAATATGACTCATCTTTGACAAAACCTGCTTTTTGGATAAAACTTTCAACTAAGTTTTCCATCAAATGACCGCCACGATTTTTACGACCGTTGGAGTCAAGACCTGTTTCAACACCCGTTGCATAGTCCACCAAATTGTTGACTATATGATTTTCTATTAAATCAAAAAGCCCGGTTTTACGCATAAATACCTTATATTGCTCGACCGAAAGATTAGGTTTCTTAAAATTATATGTATAGTCTCCGTCACCGTCAATCGCATATATTTCATTTGACCTAACCGCCAAAAGCAAAGGTATGCATTTCAAAGTTTCCGGATATTTGTTTATCAGGTTTTCAAAATCTGTTTCTATGTTATTAGAGCCGATAAGTGAGTTCAAAATATTAAGTTCAATTTTTATACTATCTACATTTCTGTGAACCTTTTCAAAATCTATATAATAACCATAGTCTGCAATACTATCACGAAAACCTAATAACCATTTGCTAAAATCTCGCATTTTACACACTCCAATGTAATTAAAAATTATAAACTTCTTTTTCTGCCTTCGTCATATCCTTCGTCGTATGCACCTTTGGCATCCTTATGGCGTACAGTCCCCGCCTGACTATACGGTAAATGCGAAAGATCTGTTTTTCTGGCATTTCCAGCCATACCATCTCGTAATCCTTCCTCATACGCACAGCCGGCACAAATATGGCGATCACCGTGCTGATTATCTTGTGCCTCAGGAAGTGAATTATATTCATTTAAATAACGATGGTCTTTTTTGCAAATCATAAATTTTTCCTCCTTTATCTTAGAAATTACTGATAAGCAATTCCTTAATTTTTCCTCTTGCTTCACTATTGCAGTTAATCATTCGAGTTGCTTCAACTCGCTTAATTCTATGTGCAGAATAGATATTATCAAAGAAATCATCGTCTGTATTTGAGTTCTTTGGATCGGAATTACTAATTACAATTTTTGCACCCTTTTTATCCATTTCATCAACAAATTGTGCAAGCTCAATCTGCGCATCATCATTAAACAAATTCTCGGTATATGCGGTAAACCTTGCTGTGTCTGTAATAGGTCTGTATGGGGGATCAAAATAAACAAAGGTATTTTCATCAATAAAGTCTGCTGACTTTCTGTAATCTCCACATACAATGGTAACTCTCTGCAACTTATTCGATACTGCTCTGAGATTTTTTTCATCACAAATCATCGGATTTTTGTATGCTCCCATAGGAACGTTGAATAATCCCTTTTTATTTACACGGAACAGACCGTTGAAGCAAGTCTTGTTAAGGAAAATCATCAGTGCCGCTTTTTCGATATTGATATTTTCATTGCCATTTACTTTCAAGTCGTTAAAACGCTCACGTTTTTGCATATAATATGCCTTGCGATTGTCTGTATCTAACGGAATAAAATCGTTCTGCATAGCGTGAAGCATTTCGATTAGTACATCAATATCATCACGAATAATTCGATAGGTATTTATAAGTTCTGCATTGATATCGCTGATATAAACTTCATCTAAATCATATTTACTAATTATATCAAACAAAACAGCACCACCGCCGACAAACGGCTCGGCATATTTGATTATTTCACCGTTTTCAAAAGGATAGTAGCGCTCAATTTCTTTAATAAGCTGACCTTTACCGCCTGCCCATTTCAAAAAGGGTTTGACTGCTTTTTCTTCGGTTCGATTATATCGAGTGCTTCTTGCATCTATGGGCTTTTCTGCGGAAGAAGGAATAATCCACATATTACCGACCATAGTCGCATCTTTAATTCTTTGTTCAGAGCACAAAACTGCCACTCTTCTTTGTGAAATACCCCATTTATCGGCAGCTTCTCTTGCAGACATAAATTCCATAAAAATCTCCCATGTATTTCGCGCTTTTACTTGTACAATATTATATTCTAAATCTCGAATAATAGCAATACCATTTCAAAGCAAAACATTTGTTAAATGCAAAAAAGGCTTCTGCCCCAAATAGGGCAAAAGCCTTAAAAATTATGCGATTTTGGAGGTTTAGTTGCAAACCAAGGGGGACTATTCAAACTCTACAAAGACTAACGCTTTTTGTTTAGGAATTATTCTCTGTAATGTTT